>Ga0228710_1002066_pt1 | contig 31176 bp, 14 predicted proteins | sample MedpolnodulmetaG_FD_177995 | JGI IMG/M metagenome (GOLD analysis project Ga0228710, IMG submission 177995) | Root nodule microbial communities from Medicago polymorpha collected in Santa Monica, California, United States - pink nodules | ecosystem: Host-associated > Plants > Roots > Nodule...
TATATTTTTTTTTTTTTTTTTTTTTTTTTTTTATAATTTCAATTATACCATTAAACAAATTTTGCTATATTAATGTTCTATTGTTGGTGGTATTAAAATTTCTAAGGATTATTATAATAGTTGTTAAATTACTTTTGTTATTGAAAAAGATAAACACGGTTTTTGGATTTGTTAGAATTTAAAAGTCACAAATATTTGTATTTATAATTTTAATCAAAATTTTATTCAAATTTTATTTTAATCAAAATTTCATATAAAATATTGTTCATAATTTACACGTGTTACCGCAATAAAAAAACAGAAAGACGGACATGTGAGTACTCGTCTTTTCGCTAGTAAATATAATATAAGTACTTATTTTTTGAATAACACTAACAAAATAATATTCTCATAATTTTTTTTAGGCTTATTAGCAATTTTAACTCCCTAAGAAAAAAACTACAAAACTGCCCCCTAAGTTTTGCACCTGTGGGAGTTTTGGCCCCCAAGACCAATTTTGATTCAGTCTACGCTGACGTGACACCCTAAGTAAGGTGCCACATGTTATTTTTTTTTTGGCCTTGGGGTGTCAAAACTTCTACAGTTGCAAAACTTAGGGGGCGGTTTTGTAGTTTTTTCTTCTTCTTAGGGGGCCAAAATCGCAACTTCATGAAAGTTAAGAGACGAAAACTATTAAGCCAAAAATTTATTTAAGGGCATAATTAGAAGTGAAAAAAGTCAGCCCAAAACCATGTATTGTCTTTATATATAGTACTAGCGAAAAGACGGACATTCATGTGTCCATCTTTCTGCACTTTTTATTGCGTTAACGTTTGAAAATTATGAAAGGTGTTTTTTTTATAAAATTTTGATTTTGATTAAAACTAAAAATATAAATGTTTGTTGCTTTTAAGTTATATCAAATCAAACTAACCATGATTATCTATTTCAATGACACCAACAATATAACAAAAAAAATATAATTTAATTTTTTTTTTAATGACACCAAAAATAATCTTTATTATAGAAAAATTGTTTAAGAATATAATTGAGATAATGAAAAAGTAAGTATAAATATACTCATCTAGTTTGTTACACTTTTTAAATAATAAAGAAAAAACCATACATTTATATATTCATATCATATTTGTTACATTATTTTAATATTTAAATTTATTATTATCTATTTGTTACATGTGTTATTTGTATTGAAAATTGATGGCATTTTTTAAAAGGGAAAAAAGTCAGACCAAAAGAGCTGAAAGATGTTATTTTCTTTATATATAGTATAGATATATTAAAATTATAGATATAAATAATATATTATTTTTTGAAGAAAGACATAGATAATAAATATTTTGCACATTTTCATATTGTAACAAAGTATACTTATCTACTGTAAAATAAAACTATAGTTATCTTTTTCAATGATATCAACCATATAACAAATATAATATAATTTTCTTTTTTATCTTTTTGAATAACACCAACAAAATAACAACATTTCTTATAATCAAATTTCCCAAAATAATGTATTCTCTTTATATATAGCATTCATATCGCGCCGGTTGTACCAGTTTTAGTGGGTTTTGACTGATTTAATTGAATGTTAACTGTTATTTAAGCGATCCAATTCAACAATTCATCGATTCGGCTCTCAATTAGACTAGCTCGACCGGCTAGGTCTGATTTTTAAAACTATTATGAAGGAAACACTTAGGGGGTTGGGAATAAATATGGAAACCTCAAACCACACAGTGCAATTAAATAAACTTCAGAAAAGGTTTAAGGCTAATTTATTTGGTAAATAAGTTACATATCATTTACATGTGCAATTTATGATGCCTTGATCCATGGTGGTGGTGGCAATTACAAGGTTACGGAGGCACTAAAACATGCTAAAAGTTCATCCATTCCTAATCAAAACACAAGCGTGTAACTATGAAAGTCGGATACAGACACGACATCGAACACAACATGAATACTGACACGTCGATACAACTAATAATTTGAAATCACATAATTTAGTGCTGATCAACAAGGGGTGATAATATTGGAAGAACAGAAAATCTGCACAACATCTACAAGCTATTCTTCAAAGTCATACTTGAATGTCTACAAGCAAGAGACTCAAGTGCTGATCAGATAAGCTGGGATCACAGACATGTCATCTACTACATAGCAAGAAAGAGGAAGATCAACTTGCCCTTCCTTATCTTTGATCATATGAAGGACAATATAAAGGATTCAAAGAATGGAATGAGGAAATTTGTTCCTTATGGTAGAATACTGTCGGAACTATTCCATCAGAGCTGACTGATCAAGACACTGCATGACTATGGAGCCTCTGATGAGATGTACATAGAGTATGGAAAAACTATTTCATCTGCTACCTTGGTCAACATGAAGTTTCTGTAGAAGGTAGGTGTTGAGGAATCAAATGTTTCTTTCTCTATCAGAAAAAGAAACCCTTATTTCATGGTGGACTTCCGAGTGATCACCCTAATAGAGAATACGGAAGTGATCCAGAATTGGATCGAGGATCATGAGGGCTGTCCCTATAAAACTGGAGGCTTGCCTCTCATAATAAAAATAGGCCCCTAATAAAAAAAATGCACAATTTTTTTAAAAAATTAATCTTCTATTTAAATTGAAAATAACACACGTATAATGATTATTAGCCACCGAAATCAAAATTAACAATTATTTTTACTAAAGACGTGTTTTTTAACTTAGAAAATAGAAATATGGAACATGATTTTTTTATTTAGAAATTGAAACATGAAACATGTTTATTTTTCTTTTTTCAGTGGGGATGGAGATATTGAACAATAATTTTTTTCTTGAGGTCCATTACTTTGAGAGGGCCAGCTTAATTGAGATCTTTGCACTCTCTAAAGAACGGCCCTGAGAATCATAAGAAAGAGGGAGTCACCATCAGAATAAAGGATATTCCAGAAAGGCCTCTTGATATGTAGAGAGCCCTCAGGAACATAGTCTGCGATTCAGAAGGAGCCTAAGCAAAAGGCACCTCTAAAGGTAATGATGGGAAAATTCGGCAATTGCACGGAATCATATCAAATACCCCCCTCCGTTCTCAGTTATAAGTAAATTTAATTTTTTAGATTCATTCAATTAATGAGATACCGGGTTCATATTATAAACCACATACATCATTAATTAAATGAACCTAAAAAATCAAATTTGCTTATAATTGAGAACGGAAGGAGTGGTAAAGTAGTAAATTATATTCGCTACATAGATTGTCGTTCAACTTGGTAATTAGAGGAATTTATTAGAAGTAAATAATTTAGAAAAGACGAAGTTGTTTGTTGGGTTTTAATTGTCTTTCCCAAAGCAATATTAGGTATCATGATTCAGAAGTATAACGACGATTAAGGAATCCTTGAATGATCTCCCCTTTCTTCTTTTTTAGAATCAACTCGGTTGATTATTAGTTTATGATCTGTCTTTCAATTTAAGAAAGTAGAACAAGATTCCGAGATGAATAAATGGAAGTTTTATCTTAATATCGTCGCAATTCAGATAGCTGCAATTGCGGCTTTCCCTTAAGATGAGTCGTAGGCTCGTATCCCTAAATTCATACTTAGATTCAATTAAAATAATTTTATTTAGAAAATAAGCAATTTACTACTATCGGGCTTGGACAAAATTAGGGTTGTCAATCCTAATACGATCCATTTAAGATGTGGTATTAAAACAAACATATACAAATTAAACCAGACACTTGAATCATAAATTGTATAAAAACTTTATTAATTGAATCCCACAAATAAGAAGGGTTTCACCGTGAAACCTTAATCAAAGAGATTTAGCTGCACATGACAACAAACATAATTACAAAACAATAGAAAAACATATATTAGAGAGAACAAGAGGAGGATGAAGATCATTTTCCTTGAAGATCTTATGCTTAACCCTTGCCTTGTGCCTCTAGCTTTCTAAATGAATAAGAGTGTGCAGGGGTCTCTATTTATAGGACATCATTACTTAGGGATTAAGAGAAGAAAACTAGAGGTTTTCCACTAAAACAACTTGAAAAACAAGCAATCAGCTTGCCCGCAAAGCATGCACATGGCACATGAAGTGGTGTGCAGGGGTGCATGGTATGTGCGAATATGTGCATCGGGCAACAACTCATGTGCAAATTTTGCAGTTTTCGTTCTATTTCGAGCGTTCTTCCATCTGGCAATGCCTTGAAACTTGAAATGAATTTTCTTTACTTTGTATTGTCTTCAAAGACCTTCTAAGAACCATTGATCTTCAATCTTCATATCCTCGATCTTTCACGTGGTGTCTTTTTTTGCCGATTTGCATGATTTCTCACTAAAAATACTCATAACACCTATGAAATTGCATGATTTAGGATAAAACTGAATTACAACGACTTGAATGAAAAAACAGCACTGCCATATAGTGCGAAAGCTTAAGTACAAAATTTGACGAATAATAGTTTTCTTAACTAATAATACAATTACTAAAAGAGCCCCACTTTCCACAATACATGGGGTGGTTGGTTAAAGACAGTGCATTAACATATTCGTTGAAATTCGTCTTCCATTTTTCCGTACTACCAAGCATTATTCATGAAAAAATGTTCCTCAAACCATTGACGAGTCCTCTAAATGACCTATTAATTTCCTTCATTTGATTTTATATTCTCTTTTTTATTTTACAAAAACTTTTTTAATAAAATTAATAAGTTGGATTCTGCTTTTTATGTTTGATTTATATTCTCTTTTTTATTTTACAAAAACTTTCTTTATAAAATTAAGTGAACTTTATTAAGTTAAAAGGGTCATATCTAAAGTGGATAGGTCTAGAATAACATCATGGATTTCTTGAATCTAAATCCAGTTGTGATCTTAGACCATCCACAATGGTGGGTGCTTTACCTATTTAGCACCACATTAAATAGGTACCCCCATTGCGGAGAATAATATATGGGTGGCTATGAAGAAGAGTGACTATGGAAGCACCCTCTCTTCATTTTTCGTGGGTTCCATTTAGTAAATCTTAATAAAATAAATAAATGTTGTTAAAATGTAATGATATAAAAGTATTTGTTGGACCTATTTAATAATTTATTTTGAGGTGCTGGGTTGGAGAAAAATGGTGTTTATTAAGTATTACCGTAAAATGAGTGATGTGGACATATGAAATAAATGTAAGCACCTAATTTATGGTGCTCTATTGTGGATGGTCTTAGTAGAGTCAAAGGGTTGACCTTCACTTATTTATTACAAGTATTATTAATAGTAATAGTAATTATGAGTCAATTTTTTTTTTGCTAGTTATAGTAATTTTTGTTTAGAAATAAAATAATTAAATTGACCAAAAAAAACAAAAATAATTAAAAAGAAAAAGTGATCGGAGCTGGAGTATATAAATACTAGCATGAACATAAGCCATTATTGATAAGTTCAATTTTCAAAACAAAATGAAGTTGAATCATCTCATTATTTGTATCTTTTTTGCTATAACAATTTTTTTATGTAATGCTGCTGAGGAGGCTTCAATTGCAAAGCCTTTTCTATCATCTCCAACACAATTCCTCCCATTAGCCTTGGAGGAACCTGATGTGAGAAAAGGCAGGAAAAAGCCTCCACCACCTCCTCGATCACCACCCCCACCACCACCACCTCTTACATTTGACCACTTTAGACTGGCCGAAACTTGGCCACCGACATTTTGTAAGATTAATACTTGTATTGATGATTATAGGCCAATGAAGTTTATTATACACGGACTTTGGCCAGGGAAAAATGTCGAGGATTTAACAGATTGCGACAAAGATAAAACGATGAAACCAGATTATGAAAAGGTAAGCTATATTTTATTTGTTCACATCTATTTTTACTTTAACTTGCATGCATGATCAAGAATTAACTTATCTTTATTTTTTGATTTATTTTACCAGCTTAGTGGAATATATCCTAAACTCATTGAAGATTGGCCAAATTTACATAAAGTTAAAAATAAGTATCCAGTGGAAACTAACAAAGAGTTATGGTTTTTTGAGTGGTATAAGCATGGAACTTGTTCAGCCCAGCTGTTCACATTTCCTGAATACATGGGCATGGCAATAACACTCTACCGTAAAAAGCATAATATAGTGTTGATCCTTCGAAATGCGGGAATTAAACCTGGTGGAAAGTATTCTCGAGATGACATTTATGATGCTATAAGCAAGCACATTGGATTCAAGCCACAGATTCAGTGTGTGAAGATTAATCAGATTTCTTATTTATTAGAAGTAAGACTTTGCTTCACTGCAACCAAAGATCCACAGTACGCAAATTGTGATGCATATGGTAATTCTTTCGGTATAGATTGTAACCAGGACGTGTATTTCTGAAATAAGTTTACTTAGTTTGCTATAGCTTTGCAACTGGTTTTCTTTTTTACTTTTACAATTTGCAACTGGTTTTCTTTTTTACTTTTACAATAGTTTTTTTAATTAAAACTGAATTTTATTAAGCTAAAAGGGAATCTTAGAATACACCCACTTGATATTATGAAGGTGTATTTTAGCATTATGCACCTTTTTCTGTTTGACAATATGATGACGGTTCGTCGTATCATATTTTTAGAGTACTTTTTAATTAAGTTTGTGGTATATTTTTATTAGTTTAATACTTAATTTAGATACATTTTAAATAAATTGCTGTTTTTTTATTTTTTTTGAGTCAAGTAGTGTGTTATTATTATTATTGGTCAAATTACTGTGACATGTTTTAAGCCTAAAAGTGTGTTTGGATGGGGTAATTGAGAAATTTTAAAGAATTTAAAATTCTAGGCAATTTAAATGTTTCAATTAAATTACTTTCATTCCTCAATACTTTTGTTTGGATGGAGTAATAAAAAATTTCATAGTCATTATTTTTCGGCAACTTTTATAAATTTTAATTTTTTTGGGGCCAAATTTGAAAATTAAAATTTGGGGTCAATTTGTAAATTTCAAAAAAATTGAGGGGTCAAATTATAATTTTTGGAAATTTTGAGGGGCCAATTTGCAATTTTTGGAAATTTATTGGGTCAAATTGAAATTTATGGAAAAATTGGGACCAAATTGCAAATTTTGAAAAATTAAAACAATGATGAACTTTGAAATTCTTGGCGTTTAGGTGTAATTTGAAATTCTCTAAATTTAACTTAAACAAAATACTTCATAAATTTTCATCATTTTGAAAATTCTTCAAATTGTTATCTAAACAATGGAATTCATCTCAAAGTATTTGAATTCCCTTAAAACATTACACTTCCTCAAAACATTCCCCCATCCAAACACACTCTAAAGAGAATAAGAAGAAATGGGTGTTAGTCTTATCTTGGGAAGAAATAAATAGTCAAGATGAATTTGATTCAAAAGAAAAATATGAGTAACATCACATGAGGTATATGCCGGGGGGTGGGGGGTGGGTGGGTTTGGAATTAAAAAAAATAAAAATTGGGCCTTTGACCCAAAATGTTGTTGTTGACCAAATTAAACAAAGAGAGTGAGCAAGACGGGAACATATCCTCTCCAGTCACTGGAGGGTCCAGTGAAATCCCAGTCAAAGATTTGGCTGACCTGGTTTCATTAAAAAGCATAAAAGACTAATTGAATAGTCATGATTGACATTGAACCTCTGATGCACGAAATTGGCAAGTGTGATGATATTAGGTCATACATCATTTTGTTAATAGTTTTTGTTAGTTTTTAGTCGAGTTAAGATGATTTTGCATGAGTTTGAAGGTGTGTGCATACGCTGTTGCGAACTTGGGTTGTGAGCATACTTCTGAATTGCACATGTATGAATAGTGTCCTACTAGTGTAAGCTCCTTGGGTTTAGCTAATGTTTATGGAGACGTGACCTAGAGAGTCATCTCTCTCTAGTCATTTATTTTTATGGGCTTAGGCTCCTTTTATTCAGAAAAAAAAATACAATTATATTATTGCTCATCATAAATTTCAATACAGCTGATTTAATTAATACCTTCGGTTGGCCAAAGAAAAATGATTAATCGATTATATTTTTATGTTAATCAAAAGATGTAATTGTAAAATATATTTTATATTTTATATTTTTTAAATACTTTTTTTTTATATATTTTCTAAATAGCCTAAATAAATTAAAACCGTTAAAGTTTATAATTGTAGTTATGTATTGCTTCAAGTTGAAGGACGTCATCACAGAATTGATCAATAAGGAGAAGCTCAACCGCTTCGCCAAGAATTATTACCAAAGGAGTGATAAAAAGAATGGTTAATATGTCGTTACCCCCTCTAATTTGAGCGAGTTTTGGTTTACCCTCTGTAAAAAAAAACCTTAGATTCCAACACTCTATAATATGAAGATTCTTTCGCTTTAAACCCTGAGGTCGTATGACAGGGCAAACTCGCTGACGTGGCACACTAAGTGTGTAATTTTGATGATGTGACATGCTGACTTAGATTTTTTCTTATTACTTTTCTTGAAACTTAAAATATTTCGAAATTTTTTAAAATAATTAGAAAATAAATATTTTGAAAGTTTTTTAAAAAAAGTTTAGATTTTTCTTTCGAAATTAAAAAGTTCATTTTTTAATTTTTTATACAAAAAATAAAAATATTGGAAAATATTTTTCATAATTAAAAGGACAAAACATTAGATAATATTTTTTGAATTTAAAAAAAATAAAATTTAGATAATATTTTTCCTGAATTTTTTTAAAATAAAAAATTGAAAATATTTTTCTAGAATTTAGATAATATTTTTTGGAAACTTAATAGATAATCTTTTTCCATAATTTTAATAGAAAAGATTCAGACTTTTTTTCGAAAATTTTATTCCATAATTTTTTTAAAATAATTTTCAAAATTAAATAATTAGAAAAAAATCATGAAGAATAGAATTAAGGGTTTGTTATTCAACAGTATAACATGGCTTATATATCGGTGTCAACCAATATCAATATCCATTGTATCATGTTATTCATCTAAATTATATTTTCGAATAAAATAAAATTCTAGAAATTAATTTTCAAAATAATTTTTTTAGATAATATTATATTTTCGAAGTTTTTTATAATTTTAATTTAATTAGGATATTTTTATAATTTTTTTCGAAAATTTCGATATATATTAATTTTTTTCAGAATTATTTTCATTTTTTAATTTTTTTTAAAAAAATTAATGACATGTAAGTTATTATACACGTGTACCAAAAAAATTAAAAAGAAAATTAATTACACATTTAGCAGCCAGTCAGTGGGTTTGCCCCGGTCATACAACCCCAGGGTCTAAAATGAAAGAATTTTCATATTACAGGGTTGGAATCTAAACTTCTTTTTTTACAAGGAGGTAAACCATAACTCGCTCAAATTATAGGGGGTTAAAAACATATTAAACCTAAAAGGAAACACTCCCTGCGGAACTCATCCCGCCGAAGCGAATCCTCTAAAAGGAAACACTCCCTGGCCTGAGACGATACTCCACCAAGAAAGTCATCAAACAATGTGAGTGGAGAGTCAAAAGAGCCTGAAGGAAAATGCAGTCACCAGGACCAACGCCCGTCAGCTGCCCGCAGAGAAATTTGTTCAGGTGACAGGCAGGCCGTTACCCCTTGCGACGCCCGTCACCTGAACAAAGTGCGTCTGCGTATGGGAGACAAAGAACCTGCGTCGCCCACTTTCCCCTCTATCCAACCCCATCCATTCCTTTTCAAAACCTAACTTTGTCTCTCCTCCCCCTCATTCCAAACCACAACCGTACTCCTTCTCCTTCTCCTTCTAAACTTCGTAGTTTCTATCTTTATATTGGGAGTTAAAACCTTTAGCGAAAATTTTGCAATCGGTCTCAAAGTTGATGGATCTGAAACAATAAAAGTACGCAAAACTAAACTAAACTAAATAGTCTTATGGCAATTCCTATACTGATTTTAGGCGGACCACCTGTAGATCTATTTCAATTTGAATTCCCTTTTCTGAGATAATGAAAGTGATTACTATTTTTAGATATCTTTAAACATAAATAAGTTACTTACACTTGACTCATATATGTCCATCCAGCAAAACCAAAACTGTAATTATGCAGAAATTGCATAAAACCAGATTTACAGTTCTTACATAAATGCACACATAACAATAGTGCAGAATTCAATTAAAAAGAATAGACCCTTAATTTATTTTAAAACAATAGATCAGAATGTGACAAAAATAATGCATATGACACATAAAACAACATACGCTCAAACCAATTTGCATATGACACAGAAATCACAACAGTGTGGTAGCAGCAGTAACAAAACGCAGAAAATACGCTGCAACAGAATCGTTCAAACTAAAAATGCGTTAACACGGAGATGAAGAAGTACATTAACCGAGGATGCAGAAACACTCATAGAATACGATAATGCATAAAATGCAGAAACAGATGCTTCTTATTGTGAATCTCTTAGCAAACTAAGGCATATACACAAAAGTGAATGAATAACTAATTCTTTTTAGTTCCATCAATGTATGTAAATGTAAATAGACAATAAAGAGATTGTTGAAGAATTGAAGAAATTAAAAAAAATTATGCAAACTAAGACAAGGAAACTCAATGCACAAGAACTCAGTAATGTCCTTTAGTTTTTAAACTTTTCTCCTTATTAAAAAAAAAATGACAAATAGTACATGGTATTAAACCAATGCACAATTTACTCACTCATGAAATGAACATGTTTTGCACAGCAATCACTCGATCATCTTGCTTCCGAGGATTTCAAATAACTTGAACTTTTCCAACTCACTATTATATTGATGTACTTTTCATCCAGCCAAACATATACTTCCAACTCACTATTATAAAGGTTTTCATAGCTCTTAGATTGATAACTTGACCATTGTTTGCGTCTTTAAGAAGATGTAGTGAGTTGCTCTATCAGACAGACTGTATTTATACATTATACATGATGACTTTGTTGCATTAATCCAGTCTTTCACAAATTAATGATGACATCTATCGCTCCCAAAATGAATAGTTTCTATGTTTCCACATTTTTTTTTCTACTATGCCAAATATTAGAATCACCAATTTTGTAAATTGTAAAGATATTCAGATCCTCGTTCCGGCCCTACTTCCCATAGTAAATTAAGCACGAAGAAACATTATCGTAACACCAGTATTTGTGCACAACCAGAAAAACCAAATTTGTAATTATGCAGAAATTGTATAAAACCATATTTACATTTCTTCCAGCAATGCACACAACAACAGTGCGGAATTCAATAAAAAATTATGCACCAACGAAGAATGTAAAACAGATTAGAATGTGACAGCAATAATGCACGCAACAACATATGCACAAAACCAAATTTGCATATGACAGAATTGCAACAACAGTGCAGCAGCAGTAGTAACAAAACACAAAAACTACGCGGCAACATAGAATATAAAAGCAAAGAATTAAAGTTGAATTCAGACAAATATATGTTTTCTATTTCTACATAAAATTGCAAACAGTTTGATAAAGGCAAAATATGATTCTAGCAACTGAGATACAAACCACATCAGCTTGCAAATATAAAATTGATAATAAAATAACAATATTCTAAGTTATCTAATGGCTTTTTAGTTTTTCATTTTTAAATACATGTGTAAAAAAAAATTACATTGTCAATGCATAGAAATTGATCTCATAAAATTTTTATGAAATTAAATTCTACACAAATATATACAAAACAAATCGTCGGTAATTCTAGTATTACTAACTTATTTTATCACAATATAGATATAAATAGCCATACGGCTTTGAGGTCACAGCAAAATTGACGGAATATACATTCCTAAATTGTTATTACAGAGAAATATCATTCTACTAAACATAACCATTAGGCTTCAACCCTTTATCATTTCTTCTCCTAATGTCAGCATCGTAATGTAACAAAGCAGCATCCAGAGCCTGCTGCATTGGATCGACAACAAGGGAAACCTGGTCCCGTAGGTTCGACTGTGCAGATACCTTTATTTCCTCAAGTTTAGAATATATTTGTGATATGGCGTCGTTGAGTCTTCTAGCCTTACTAACAAGACTTTCTGTTGTTACTGGATAAGAAGACCAAAAGTGCCTCAGTAATTCCTAACTGCAAAACCAATGATCCAGTAATTTCTCCTTAGTTGTGTTGGGTAAAATATCAAGGACACTCTCCTCAGTTGTGCTTGAGATGCTTTCAGCCAATCCAGTAAGGACCTTAAAAGCAACCTTGTGACTCAATAGAGGATCCTTTAATCCCATAGTTTTGATGTTAGATATGGACTCCCTCAAAGAGCCATAGGCTTCCTCAGAACCCAAATTGCATCTTATTTTCTCCTTATCGGCTAGAGAATCAAAATAGTCACGAGGATCCTTGATACAGAGTGGTGCAAATGGATGATTATCTTGTGCCTGAAGATCTTCAATCTGGGGCATCTTAGAAATTCTGTTTCGCCTCTCCTCCACAACACGATCAGATTCATGTTTTCTCCGAGCAAGCACTTCTACTGCTGTTCTTGGATGTTCCATATCTATATCTAAAGTTTTTCCTTCAAGAACCACCTCACTTTGTCTGTTGAGATCTTGCAACAGCGTTCTTCGATACAAAGTATTTTGAGCTTCAGATGTTTCCTTGCAACCATCACGGAAGATCCCATGATCAGGAAGATGAGTGTAATCATCTCCTTGGTCTGCTTCCATGTCTAAAGTTGGATCAACCCGTCGAACCTTCTTTCGAGCTTCATTTTCTAATATCTCGTCATCTTTCAAAAAAACGGCAAGATCCTCATCTTCAGCAGCCTCAGCAGCTGCTGCAATAACATTTTTGGTACTATGGAGATATTCAGCTTTAAAGTATTTGTTCCAGAAATCTACCTCGCTCATCTTACTCGGTACAAAATTGAGGAATGCCAGATGAACTGCTGGTTTGAGGGCAAAAATCTGATATTTTATCTCTGGAGTCAATTGAAATTTAACTATATTTTTCCGACCGTCACTAGTAGGTTTTGTGTCGAAGATCAAACAACCAATCCTTTGTTTTAACTTTCGGCTTTCATCTTGGTCGAGCAATTTGTTCTTTGTAGCCCAAAATTCTGATTATGTAAGCTTATCACTCATTCCAAGTTCCTTATGAATCTTCTGCAATTTACTATCTTCTCTCAATAGCTTTATCCTCAGTGTGATTTCAGCAGTGCTAAGCTGTTCATCTGAAACAACTTTGTTTGATGTTGGATCATTAAGCTTGAAAACAAGTTTCTGTGGCTTGACAACTTGTTGCACCGACGAAGACATCGTTAACCTAAAAGGAAACCGGCGTAGAATTCAATTCCGGTAAGGGTTTAGTTCAAAAGTGCTTTTAGGATCGAGAAATCGCTAATGGAAACCGTCACGATTGGGAGAGAGCATTCTATCTATTCCCGCTTTTTAGTTTTTCATATCTATTCTCGCTTAATTGCACTTTTGGCCCCCTATGTTTCAAGAAGTTGCGATTTTGGCCCCTTAACTAATTAAAATACAAAACAGCCGCCTATGTATTGGATCTTTGGCAGTTTTGGCCCCCTAGACCAATTTTGTCACGTTGCTAAGATCAACTGACGATATTCTCAACAATTTGATTAAGATCGTGATTAGGTAGGTAATGCACCTTCCAACTACAACAATTATCTTACCTCTGAAATTAGATAAATTCAAACTTGCTAAACAACAGTTCTCAAGTATTAACCCGGAAGTTCTATTGTTCCTTTGAAAACAACATGTATTATGCAAAATCAGCTATATAAGTTATGATATCGAATTCCTTCATATAAGATGAGTGTCACTGAATGCACCTCATTCTTTATGTGATAACTCATCTTATATGAGGGAATTCGATGTGATAACATATATAGTTGATTCTGCATAATACATGATATTTTCAAAGGAACAATAGAACTTCCGGGTGAATGCTTGAGAGTTGTTGTTTAACAAACAAGTTTGAATTTATCCAATTTCAGAGGTAAGACATATTTATGAAGAATGTAATGTAATTTTTATTCGAATTCACACTGAGACATATTTAGGAAGTTTGTATTCCGGGTGAATGATTACGTGTACTTGTGAAGAATTTTTTACATTTATTCAATACGCTACTTTATCGAATTTATTCAATACGCGACTTTAATCAAATTTATTCAATACGCGATTTTGTTCAAAGTACCAAAATGTAAACCGAAATGTCCGGCATATAAAAAAAACATCAAAACATCCAAAAAAAAAATTAGACATTACAAAACAATTTGACCAAAATTCAACTAAATTATTTGAGACGGTTTATCAAAAAAAAGTTTTAACTTTAACTACTCCCACTCATCCGATATTTTTTTTTTAAGGATACATTTCTTTTATATTATTTTCTTATTTATAGTTTCTTACTAATAATTAAATTTGTGTTGAAGTAAAAATGGGACACTTTCGATTGAGCACAATTTTTACAAGTCATATGAGAAGCCTTTATCATTAAACCAAATATATATATAACGCACGCGCAAGCGTGCGTACGTGTCTGCATGTATTACTTAATATTTCATATAATTTCCTTTTTCTTTTTAAAGATTTCATATACTTTCATAACTTTATCCTCCTTCCATGCTAAATTATAAAAATAATTATTTTCTTTGTCTTAAAATTATAAGAAAAAAGACAATTTATTTACCCTATTTAATCATGTAGTTTAAAAAAAAACATCTTTTTCAATTTTTGTTACATATGATAAAATTAAATGCAAATTCTATTCAATTTGCACTCTCTACCATTTTATCCATATCCAATAATCAATAAAAATTGTTTATACTTCTTCCGGTGAAACTTATTCAAAGGAGAACACAAAAAGTTATACCACAAATTATTATGTTTTAGTTAATTTTTTAATAAGTGTGAATTGATTGTTTTTTTTTTCTTCTTTTCTTCTTCAAAGACTATACCTACGATTACTTTGACTCAAAAAACTATGATCGCTAATTTCTTATTATTTATGGTATTAATCTTTCAAATTCTAACTTTCATGTGATATATATTGTGATTAGTTATTTGATTGAAAACAATTATAAAATTAAAAGAAAAAATAACTACAAAAAACTTTGATATCTCTAATAAAGTTAAAAGTTTGAAGTCCTTGACCTACGATCTTGGCTACGCTACTGAAAAAGGTTTTGCGATTTAGAGCCTCCTCAACAGCACTTATGAGCCCAGCAGCATACCATAAAAAAATTCTATAGCCCGTGAATTAGAAACTTCGTTGGCCAATGATAAAAACAATTGTTCTCAAGATCTTTACAAAATGTGGGTGGCCAAGTTTCAGCCAGCTTGAAATGGTCAAAGGTAAGAGGTGGTGGGGGTGGGTGTGGTGATCGAGGAGCTGGCGGAGGCCTTTTCCTATCTCTTCCTTGAGGTTCCTCTAATGGCGGTGGAAGAACAGTAATGACGGGTATCATAGGAATTGCCATTTATATTTTATGGATTAGTGGGAATTTTTTTATATAATGTTGATGGGTTCATAAGTGTTGTTGATGAGGCTCCAATTGCAAAACCTTTTTCAGTGGCATAGCCAAGATCGTAGGGAAAGGACTTCAGACTTTTAACTTTTAACTTTATTAGAGATATCAAAGTTTCTTGTAGTTATTTTTTTTCTTTTAATTTTATCATTTTTTTCAATCAAATAACTAATTACAATATATATCACATAAAAGTTAGAATTTGAAAGATAAATATCATAAATAATAAGAAATTAGCGTCATAGTTTTTTTTGAGTCAAAGTGATCATAGGTATAGTATCTGAAGAAAAAAAGAAGAAAAAAACAATCAATTCACACTTATTTAAAAAAAACTAAAACATAATAATTTGGGGTATAGCTTTTTGTGTTCTCCTCTGAATAAGTTTAACAAGGAGAAGTATAAACGATTTTTATTGATTATTTGATATGGAGAAAACCGGAGAGAGTGTAAATTGAATACAATTTGCATTTAATTTTATCATAAGCAAAAAAATTTGAAAAAGATGTTTTTTTAAACTACATGATTAAATAGGGTCGAAAATTGTCTTTTTTGCTTATAATTTTAAGACAAAGAAAATAATTGTTTTTATAATTTAGGATGAAAGAAGGATAAAGTTATTAAAGGATATGAAATCTTTCAAAAAAAAAAAGGAAACTATATGAAATATTAAGTAATACACGCACACACGTACGCGCACGCGCGCGCGCGTGCACCCACAAATATATATATATATATATATATATATATATATATATGGTTTAATGGTAAATGCTTCTCATATGACTTTTTAAAAATTAAGTTCAACCCAAAGTGTCTCATTTTTACTTCAGCGCAAATTTATTATTAATAAGAAACTATTATGAATAAGAAAATAATATAAAAAGGAATGTATGCTTAAAAAAATATGTAAAAGAAACATAAGTGCCTTAAGATATGAAAAACCAAAAGATAAAGTATCAAAAACAAGTCATTAAACTGTGTCACATGTCATTTATATGAGCTGAGAAAAACTTGGGCTGTAGATGCAAAATCTTTAGAGCAGATGCAATAGAAAAATTTCAAGAGGTTTAAATAAAAATAAAATTGAGCAGCATGGTGTAAATTTTGAAAGTTTAGGGGATACAGTTGCATCCTCCTCACTTATATGTGGCTCCGCCACTAACTTTTTCGACACCCTCCTCCCACCATCCTTAGAGGCTCCCATTGCAAAACCCCGGAGAAGGTAAGAAAAAGCTTCCAACACTCCTCGATCACCACCCCCAACCCCACCACCTTTTACATTTGACCACTTTAAACTGGCTGAAACTTGGCCAGTGACATTTTGTAAGATTCCTGAAAATACTTTTATCGATAAATGGTCAATGAAGTTTCTTATATATGGAATTTGTGGCCTGAATCCAATGTGTTTGATGCGGTAGTCCAAAATCTTTTTCCATGTGGTTTTATATAATCAAATTTGAAATGAGTTTTAGATTCTTTTAACTTATAATTTTATTTGTAAAAGAGAACAAGTTAAGAGTTAGCTTATATCATGGTTTTGTAATCAAATTCTGATATGCGGAAAGACACAATTATGATAAACATATGCTAATTGTTACTTGAAATCAATTACTAGTATAAGTACCATAATGATAAACATATTCTAAAATCTAATTTTTCCGTGTAAAAAAAAAAAATCTATGGGTGCGTTTGTTTAAAACCACTTTTGTCATTTTTAAGTGTTTGTTTAGGATTTTTAGAAAAATTATTTTATCAAAAAAATCTATTTTGACTCTAAAATGAAAAGCTATTAGGATTACTTTTTTCTCAAAATCAATTTTTTTAAAAACAAAGAGGTAACACATGAACTAGTTAAAAATAATTTTTTTTAACAAAATCACTTTTTTTGGGTAGTTGACAAACACAAATAGCTTTGGATTTTTTTAAAAATCTCTAAAATAAAAACTCTAGATTTTTCTAACACAAAACTATTTTTTTTAAAGCTAAAACAAACACCCTAAATCATAATCCAATTCAACCTTTCATTGGACATATCCCTCGTATCACCCCACAAATTATGATACTGATCGTGAGCCTGTGTTAGCATCTAATCCTAACCATAATGCAAGCTTAGCAGGAAACTCTATGGATGAGATTGAAAGGATCAAAATTACACTTGATGTTGAATTCAAAATTATGGATCTTGGCAAGCTTAAGTACTTTTTAGGCATAGAAGTTGGTCACTCCACATCTGACATCACCATTTGTCACATGAAATACAACTTAGACCTACTGAATGACACTGGTTTGAGAGTTAAGAGTTGATTGCATCAAACCTCCGGTCCATTACTGTGATAATCAAAGTGCAACCCACATTTGAGAGAATCTAGTATTCCATGAAAGAAAAAAACATCTAGAAATTGACTGTTACTTTGTCGGAGAAAATCTACAACAAAGAGTTTTCAAGCTTCTTTATGTCAAGTTCAAATCTCAACTTGCAAACTTCTTCACAAAGTCATTGCCTCCCAATTGAGCTTTCATTTCATTTATCTCAACATTTGTGATCTAAGATTAAGGGGGGTGTTAAAGTTAAGAATTCAAGTTTGTACACAGTTTACTTGCTCAACAAGTAAACAAACAACACTAGTTTAGTGTATAGTTTTTAAGACATACGTATACACCATAGATTAGCATAAGCTTGTTGAGATTAGTTAAAGACAATGTTTCATCCGCAAACCGCTAAAGACAATCACGTAAGTCTTGATTGACGTACCATTTTCCAAACCATCAACTGCAATGCTCTTAACACTCCTAATCACCTGCAATATATCCAGAGTATTCCTGACATGCCCCTCCTTAATTAGAACATCTACATTTGCCGCCCTTGATGGTTCTCACTCTTAAGTCAGTAGCAGTTGAATCTTCGTCCACACTAAATAACTCAGTTAGAAGAGAAACGCCTTATTCTTGGGAGTTGGCCAACCTGATGGTTTGCTCAACTTGCCATGAATCGGAATGTGAAGAAGATATGAAACCTCGTATCAAGATTAATAGTAGAATACTGTTTTTTGGTTACTATTTGTAGAATACTTAATACTCAGAGTGTCACATCCAACAACTTAGTTAATTTGAGTTATCGATTCTATGGGTCTTATGAATCAAACAAAGATTCAAAAGTTGTTGTGTGATGATACATGTTGCAGATACGATACGTTAACAAAATTTATAATAAAACTTAAATGCATGTAAAATACTTCAAAAAATAAGTATTGATTATTCTTCATTTTTGTACATGTGATCAAAATAAAAGTGTAAATCTTTCGTATAAATCATATTATGTTTTCAATAATATGTTAGGATATCAACAGAAGCATCATAAAAGAACTTAAGACAAATTTTGTTTAATGTTGATTGATTGAAACTTCTTTCTCATTACCTTCACGCATAAAACACATGATTTTAAGTATTTTATTGAGAAACAATTATACTGATTTTTATCTTAGATTGAATCATATACATCTTTATTAAATCTTCACAACATTATCTCACTTTTTTAGCCTTCATTTTTTTTATAAAAAAAAAAAATACATGTATGTGAAGTATTTATGAAGTATTTGTGGAATATCCTATAAGTTTTTGATAAAATCTTTTTTATAAATCAAAATATCGATATCCGATACTTGTGGATACGTATCCATAAATATCCACAAAATATCGATATCCGATAAAGGTTTATCTCCGTGTTTAGAGCATCCGAATGTCAAAGCTCTTAAATTATATTAATTGACTGACTCATCTCCACACTAAGTCTTTTTGCTCTCCCTACACCTCACACACACTATTTTTCCATGGAAAATTTACTTATATCATCTCTATCCGGTGTATCTGACTAGCATATATCTTTTTTCTTTTTTGGAGAGGATCATAAATCTAATAAGTTCTTTCAGGCGCATTTCTTAATATAATATTTGTGATTAATTTATTTTGGGAAATTACAAACATTTTTCATATTTTTTAATTAACTATTTTCAAGGGATACTTTTTATTTACTTATATATTGAATAATATCTTAATTTTAAAAATTAAATCAATTAATTATTAATTAACCGTTTATTGAAAAATACATAATTCAAATTAATTTATTGATATGAAGGTATATATGATAGAGACTTACTCTACTCTCATACCTGACAATAATTCGTTTGATGATATTTTTACAAATATTTGAAAAAATAAGAGAGGATATATATAGCACATGTACAAGCATTTCAAATTTAAGAGGAGTCTGCAGCACATTTGTTCCTTTATTGTCCTGTTTTTGGTGCTATCTGGCAACATATTCGATCTTGGATAGGCTTAAGTGGGGTTGATACAGACAATGTCAACGACCATCTTCTGCAATTTATCCATTACTCGGGGACTTCAAAGGCACGTCGTTCTTTCCTTCAATTATTATGGCTTCTGTGCGTTTGGCTGGTGTGGAATGAACGAAATAACAGATTGTTCACAAACACTGAAACATCCATTGAACAGTTATTAGATAAGGCAAAATATCACTCGTTGTGGTGACTTAAGGCCAATAATATCCCTTTTGTGTACGGCACTCAAACCTGGTGGTCGAACCCTTTTTACTGTCTGGGTATCGATTGACCTTTTCTGTATTTATACTCTTTGATACTTTGTTTGCCGGGTTGGCGCCTCTAATACACCTTGTACTGAGGATTGGCCATCCCCGTTGTTAATATATATTCCATTTTGATTTCTTAAAAAAAAAAATGAAATTCATATATTTAATTTAAAATGCTAAGATGAATAAAAGATTTATGTAAATAAATACTCAATCATGTATTATAATTAACTATATGATTAAGTTCAAGTTTTTTTTATACCACTTGACTAAAATCATTTTACTGTCAACATACTATAAAAAAAAATGCTAACAAATGTATTAAGAGAGAGTATTGTCTAAGAAAAGAATCTATAATAGAAAAATTTATTTTGAAGATATAAGTTAGATAATCGTTAAAAATAATTAAAACACAATTTTTTATATAAAATTTACCTCTTTTGATTTTTGAAACAATGCCCTAAAAATCTGTTAGTAGCATGATTCATAAAAGAAATCATAAAGGTCACCGATTTATTTATAAGTCAAAGAACTTATTCTAAAAAATTTAAACAAAAACTTGACCAATCCTTAAATAAAAAAATCATAATAAAATTAAACAAACTTTTTTACTCAACAAATAGGAAAACTTGGCCGGTTTCCTTAAAAAAAATAAAAAAAATACTTGGCCGGTCCAAAATAACATTTTCAAAGCACTTATTTTAAAACAATAATAATTTTAATTATTTGCATTCATACTATAATTGCATGTTGTCCAAATGTTACGTTTTGTTGACATATAGATTAAGTATTATTCATAAAAGAGCTTACCGGTAAAGATAGTGATCATTATTTTTAATTGATTGGGTCAGAGAATCAATTCAACGAGGTTGGACACGCTCTGACTAATGATGGTATGGTCCTGGTCCATTGGTTAAATGGATAATCATACATAATCTAGGTTTCCTCATTGCACAAAGATACAATTATGTGGTGGTTATACCGTCCAACGAACAAGGACAATAGGAAACCTTTTTCATCCACGCGGTGCACCTTCACAGAGACTGAATGATGCGTCTAACACATGTGAATGACAACCATTTCATGATGGTATATTTGAAGGACGGTTGACAAATTCCTCCCATTTCCGTACTATGGAGACACAATTGTCGAGAAGATGAAAAAATACGGAATGACATATATGTATGTAGGATGATTGCCAATAATGAACTAAGTCGGACGACGGGTTATGAGGTAATAGGAGATGATGATTTGTACCTTGTTGAAAACCTTGACCTTGAAGAGAATGTTGTTGCTCATAAAAAGGTCGGAGTTGAAGTCAAGATTGAAAAGGATGAAAGTCTTGGACTTGATGATTGTAGTATAGATCTTGGCGCGGATTAGTTAAATCATTAACAACTATAATGATTTTTGGATATTATTATAAACTCATTGCTTTTTATATTGTTTTATATAATAAAAATTTGTTGAATACAGGAAGACATTAACAACTACATAATTATTTTTTTATATCATTATAAATTCATTGTTTTTTTTTATATAATAAAAATTTATTGAATCCACATAGACATGAAATCATTGCAAGTAGGTTGCTGAAATCTGGGTATGTTTTGGATTCCATAATCCAAAAAATTGTTCGTATTTCAGAATCTCAACAAAGAGTATTTTCAAAAAAAAAAAAACGCGCTTGAAACTTATAGTGTTGAAAAATTAATAGTTAGAAGAAAATATTTTTTTTAAGAGGCTAAAATGGATTATATTACCAACTCAAAAAGTCTTTCCTAGTGCAAGGTGTACAAAGGAAAGACAAAAATAGTGTCGAAACAGTATTTACAAGAGGGAAGCTGTACAAAAAACAACTAAAAAGAAATAACTATCATCCTATGCCCAACATTGTGAACGGACTAAGCCACCAACCATGGTAATTGAAGGGAAGAGTAGGGAATTTCACCTTCAACCACCTAAATGCAAGTGACTTAATCTTATCGAGCACTTGACTTATCGAGCATTATTTGTCGTTAAAGTGTCTGTTATTTCTTTCTTTCCAGATTTCCCAAACAGTTGCAAACCAAATCACCTGAGATATTGAACAACGCGTCTTCGCGATACCACCACTGACACTGAATTGGTTAAAATGATCCGTCACCTGAGCATGAATTACCGCTGAGATAGTTAAAAGAAAATATTACTCTTTCCACTTTTGAAATTCCTAAAACCTTACTTAACGATAGTAAACTACTGTTTAACCTTTTCAGCGGTAGTTAATTGCAATTTGACACTTTTTAAAGGGGTCTAATCACCTTTTAAGTCGTCTATAGCCAACTTAAAAAATAATTGAACCATTGAACGGTAGCTAAGTATGATCGGGTATAAGCATTGTACTCTTTTGAAGCATTGTAGTACTGTACTAGCATTTTTTCTAATTTTTCTTTATAAGAAGCATTTTTCTTGGTTTCCTAACAAGAGTACAATGCTTCAAAAACTAAAAAAATTATATTAATATGAGTTTTTATTTTCAAGGTACTTCAGGAAAATAATAATTATTTTGTCCTTCATTTATTAATCAAAGAACATATTAAGATATTTAAAGAAAGACTTTTTGAGGGCTAAACAAAGACTTTTACCCACCAAAAAAAAAATTAAACAAAGACTTGGCCAGTCATTTAATAAAACAAAAACTTGGTCAAAAAGTGGGTTTTTCTTTTTTTACTAATAAGGTTACAATATTAATGTATCTTTTTTGTTTTAAATTTTTTTTTGTCGAGGTTTTAACTCTGGACCTTGCATGTATTATGCATTGTCCCTACCAACTGAGCTAAGTTCACGAAGACTTTAATTTTTTTTGTCAAGTTGAATAATGACTTGAAATTCTCTTTTAAAAGAGAATAAATAGGGTATCCAAAGAATAAATAGGGTGTCCAAAGTTCGAACCCTAAATATTAATTATATAAAGTCCTTACCAACTAAGCTTATCACAGAGACCGTTTAAAATTTATTTATTATGAAGATATTATAACAAGAAAAATGATATGATAAGAGACTATTTTGTTTTGAAAATATAATGAATACAACATAAGTTTTTACTTTTTGAATTTGTCTAACATGTGCAACATTGCACATGTTAAAACAACTAATAACAGTAACTCTTTTTTTTTTGAAAAACAACAATTATTTATTCAAAAGTTTTGTATTTAATATTAAATTTACAAACTCTAATACAAAATTTCTATTTTAAACTTTTTAATACGTGCATGATAGAAAAACCCTTACTTTTTTTATATACTAAAATTTACCTTTTGATTTTTTTTTCCCATTTATTTATAAGTCTAAGTCAAAGAACGTATTCTAAAAAATTAAAACATAAACTTGGCCAATCACTTGTATAGAACAAAAACAAAGACTTGGCCTGTCAAAAATGACATTTTCAAAGCACTTATTTAAAAATAAATAAATAAATATCAAGTAGTTGCATTCATACCATACTTGGATGTTGTCCAAATGGTATATTTTTTTCATAAATCAAATGTATTTTTTGCGCACAAGAGTGGAGATTAATTCTTTTAAGAATATACTAAGATCCATTTAAAAGGTATCAGTAGTTTTTTTTTGAAAGGAGGTATCAATAGTTTTTGTCAAAGTGAAATTTCTATTGTTGATTTTTTTTAACATATGCAGACATAAGTTACTAACATTTTATTTAAAAAATAATAATTTCAATTGTCTTATTGTTTTCGTTTTTGAAAAATTCAATTATCTTTGTTTACACTATAACAATCTACGTTTATACTACTCCCTCCATCTTACAATAGATGACCTATTTGAAAATGTGCATTATTGACCTAACATATTTTGATTGTATTTTTCTTACTAATATTCAAAGATAAATAATAACATATAAGATGTCGTTGAATTTGTCTCGATGAATATTTTTAAAATATCAAATTTTTATAATTTTTTCTAATAAATTGATAAAATTATTTAAGATCAAAATTATGCATTAATTAGTATGTGTGACAAAATCAAGTGTGTCATTTCACAAGGGACAAGGGACGGAGGGAGTATAATAATTGTATGTTGTCCAGATGGCACGCTTAGTTGACAGATACACACTTTCTTTCCATTGGTTGAACAATAATTGCATTTCAAACATCATTGTCACCTTTTCCTTTTAAAACTATCTTGTTTCTTTCTTTCTTTTCTATCTCTTTTCTTGTTTTGCTTTTTTCTGTTTTCATACAGAGAAAGAAGAAGAAAAAAATGGCTACACTAATTGTACCTCCAATTCCACCTTCTCCTAGAGATGATGCCATGCAACTTTACCGTGCTTTTAAAGGTACCATATTTCTCTCCTAACTTGTGCTGATGATGTTGAATATATGCTTTTAATCATACCTTATGATTTATGAATATTGACTTTGTATAGTACTAATTGTTTAGTAAGTAACTTGTTTTAGGCCATGTTTGGATTGACTTATTTGCCTTTATTTAGTGACATAACATATGTTTTGTGAGACTGGTTAGAAAGCTTATGAAAACAACTTATGATATTTTTGATAAGTTTTTTTCAACTTAATTTCATAGGTTCTCCCAGATAGCTATGTAAGGTTATACATAAGCGCTTATCATAATAAGTTCTTGTGATGTAAGCTGTAAAATGTGTTGTTTATCCAAAAAGTCCCCTAATATATGTTTGATTCCATTTTGGAGGAATCAAAAATGATTCTACATGTGTAGAATGGATTTTTACATGTTTGGTTGTACTCTACTATAATTGATTTTGTCTCTAGATTTTGACCCCGTTTGGATTGAGCTTATGAAAAATAGCTTATGCAAAAAAATAGACTTTTATATTAATTCATAAGTTCTCACTAACGAAAATTTTATCTTCATAAGTTGTTTTTTCATAAACTACCTTAACAAGCTTATGAATAATAAATACAAGCTTATTTATTTGCATAAGCTCAAAATAAGCTCAATCCAAACGAGCCCTTTATCTTGAAGCAAAAATCTAGAGTTTTGTCTCTAGAATTGACTTTTAGTCTGGATTGAGTATGTTTCGTTCTGCGCTGACAAAAATTGGATTTTAAGTGAATTGATTATGTAAAATTGATTTTATCTAAAATTGAGGATTGTCCCTCAGTTCTAACCATTATTCAACTCACCTTACTCACGCCTAAGACTGGATATCTAGAGCGTGACTTAGACTCAGGTGGTTCGATGACAAGTAGCCCCAGTAGTCTATGATAAACTCTGTATCGTCTTAGAACTGAAGTTTTGCCAAACTTAATCTAACAAAACTGACTTGAGATGTGAGGGTTGCCCCTCACTTTATAACCGCTGTTCAGCTATACCCAAATCATTACAAAATTAAAACTATTGTATCATAGATGGTATAATTTTCTCGGAAAATTGAAATATATGCAGCTACTAGATCTACATTTTTTACCATATTATGACGAACTAGGGGACAATGTACTTTGGAAACTTGTAAGAGACTAAAATTTGAATGGTTTCATATTTTATAAGCGATAGTAAAATGTGATGCATGATGCTCAATTTATAAAGAGCTCGCTGCAAGACTAACTAACTAACTGGAAGAAAGTTTTATCCTCCTAATAAGTATTTTCTGTCTAATTTCATTTTAGAAAAAAGTGTACTGTGATATCTGTATGATTCTTTGTATAAAGAGATTACTTATGAGTAATGATATTCCGTGCATATGGAACTTTTTTTTTTCCATCCTAATTCTATGGTTTTACAGGATTTGGGTGTGACACAACTGCAGTGATAAATATTCTTGCTCATAGAGACGCTACACAGCGTGCCTACCTCCAACAAGAATACAAAGCAACATATTCTGAGGAGCTATCGAAACGCTTAGTTTCTGAGCTGAAAGGAAAATTAGAGGTACTAATTTACTTATATAATAGCTTATTGTATAATGCAAAATCAATCATTCCAACACAACGTTCAATTGAAAGATTTTACAAAAGTAGATCAAGCTTTGAATAACTTAGAATTGCTTTCTTTGAATTTCTACCAATTGTGTTTCGTGTAATATTTCATCAATTATCTTACACTTTTCTATTTATCAGACTGCAGTTCTACTTTGGTTGCCTGACCCTGCAGGACGTGATGCAGAAATCATTAGGAAGTCGCTAGTTGTGGACAGAAACCTTGAAGCTGCCACCGAAGTAATATGTTCACGTACTCCGTCCCAACTACAATATCTAAAACAGTTATACCATTCAAAGTTTGGCGTTTATCTTGAGCAGGAAATTGAATTAAACACATCCGGGGATCATCAAAAGGTGAGGTTTCTATGTGTAAATGTCGTTTATGTTGAGCATGAAGTTGAATGAAACCCCTATAGGGATCATAAAACAGTTGTAGCTTCTCTTGTTCTTGTGTGTGGATTTTAGGTATGAAAAACCATAGCTATCACATCACAAATTAGTCATATTAAGGGTCTTCCTTTTAGGATTATTCATAGTTCAATACAGGAAGGAAACCAAATCGAACTGATATGTTACATTAGTTTGGTAAAACTGAACCGAATTGTTTATGGTTCGTCCCATTCCAGATTGGTATAAAGGTTAGGTGCACATGCACTGGTTCTGTGATTCCGAACCGTATGAAAACTACATATACAAAACATCAAAAACGTAGTTTTTTGAACTGAACTGATTTTATGTGAACAAAATTGGACCAAAATGCTATTTTTAACTGATAAGTAGGTCTGTTGTAAAAAAACCAAAAACTGATCAAACTCAAATATTAGAACTATTTAAAAAATGGTTCAGTTCGTTAATTGTCAGTCAGTGTTTGGTTTTTTTTTTGTAGCGGTTCAGTTTGCTTCTGTTTTTTCGTTTTAGAACAGTTCTACCCCAAATCATCAAAGGAGCTGCAACAATTGAAAACTAACCGCTTTATGTAAAAAACTTGTTAAGATCTTGCTTAGGTATTTAACCACCCCTCGACACGAAGGCCTCGAGGTTAATAGAGAAATTGCTCAGAAGGATGCAAAGGTTCTGTACAAAGCGGGGGAAAAGAAACTGGGAACCGATGAAAAGACATTTGTCCAAATATTCAGTGAACGGAGCAGCGCACATTTGGCTGCCGTCAGTTCCTATTATCATGACATGTATGGTCACTCATTGAAGAAGGTAACTTGATCACTTTAATCCTATCAATTCAACTTCATTTATCTATTGAGATATTGAATTTCAAGTTAAATTCATATCAGGCAGTAAAGAATGAAGCATCCGGGAATTTCGGTCTCGCACTTTTGACAATAACTGAATGTGCTACTAATCCAGCAAAGTATTTTGCAAAGGTATTCATTCATCTTCACTTCAACTTTAGGAAAAATACTTCCTTTAGGGGTGTCTGTGCTTCATAGCATGCGATGTCACCGACAAATGTGGTTATATTCAATCACTTCTATTTTTTAATATTATTACCGATGTTTACGTGTCAGAGTTGTATACGGTGTCAGAGTTGTATACGGTGTCAGTTTTTCATCATAGATTAGGAATATTATAGAACCTTTTGAACGTCTAAACTTTCAATTACACAAAATTTGTAAATTCACACTTTTGCCTCGATGCAGGTGTTGTATAAGGCGATGAAAGGTATGGGGACTAATGATAGCACACTGATAAGGGTCATTGTAACAAGGACTGAGATTGATATGCAGTATGTCAAAGCTGAATATGCAAAGAAATACAAGAAGACATTGAATGATGCAGTTCACTCAGAAACATCTGGCAACTACAGGGATTTTCTTCTCGCACTTTTGGGTCCGAATCACTAGTCAAAGATGTTCAATCATGTTTTATTTCGGAGATTTTTCAAACAATGATGTTTAAATGTTTAAAATTTGGTAGTTTGTTGTGCTTTGTAAGCATTATCACACACTCGCATTTTAGTTTCAATTAGGGACTTGTGTATTTCTTGGTTGTGAACATAATCATTTGATTGTTTCACTTTACATACATGAACACCGCCACGGCACAGACACTGATACGCCGACATTGATAATAATTTGAAAATGTCACATAAATTAATCCGAGAAGTGTCATGCTTCATAGCTTCAGTGTGATGTCTATTGTCCACCTCCTATGTGGCTTGTATCTTGGTTGGTTCTATCTTGTATCATTGCGTTGTATTTCTTGGTTGGAGTATACACCTACTCTTTTTTTTGTTTGTATATTTGAAAGTTATAAATAAATTGTTAAATTAATGTTGAGAATTTTTAATTAGTTTAAAATAGAAAAGCTATAATCGTTTATAAGTACTAACTCAACCGACAAAAATATTGAAATATTAGACAAGACATCTTGACCGTGGTTCGAACCTCGACTCTTCCACTTATATGAGTAACTTTCTAATGTCTATTATCATTTCATCTATCTAAAAAAAATTGTAATCAAGTCCTCCAACTACTATACAATATATTTTCGATTAGGTCTTTGTGGACTGTAGTAATTGTTAGTAAAAAATTATTTTTTCTCAACATTAATTTCGTCTTTATAACAAAATTTAAATTTTTAAATGTTATTTAACACATATTTTCATGTATTTCTCATTCATTTTCAAAAAAAAACTGGGGGTCGGTGTGAGGGCATTAATTTTTAACTATTGTGATACAGATTTTAAACTCACCTATTTACTTTTTATTTTAAAATTTCTTGCATATACTATTAATTAAAAAACGCTTGAATAATATTTTAAGTTAATACAAAGGGACATGTAAATAACATATTAATATAGCAACAAATAGATAATTTTCTTTTAGGAAAAAAAATAAATGAGTTGTTTTATGCGATGCGAGTCTTTTTTTTGTTTTTGTGATGGCCGGGGATCGAACCACAAACCTTACAAATATTATGCATTGTTCTTACAAACTAAGATAAACTCACGATGACATGTGATGTGATGCGAATTTGCTTAAACAACTCATTTACAAATAAGAGATTTTTTATTCGAACAGTATAATAATTTTAGCCTTCCTTTTCGATAACTTTTATTTATTTATTATTTATTTTCTTGAAAGAACTTCTATTTATTTATATTAAAAGGATTCCTCAAAAAAAAAATCATATTAAAAGGAAGAAGAAAAATAAAACTTGGTAAAAAACCCATCTTCGACGGACTTGTTTAGATTATTTGAACTTAAATTCTCAATACAACTTTGTCCCGTCAAGGACTAAAGGTATTAATTATGAAAGAAATTATAAATTGCTTTTTCATTTATTTATAAATTAAATAACATCGTATTTTACGATATGAAAACAAAAAACTTAGCCGGTCATGTGTATAAAACAAAAACTTTGTAAACACATACATCTTCAATGCACTTATTAAAAAATTTGTTTAAATTATTTGAGATGAGTACATTTTTTTTGAGAGGGAAATGAGTACATTTTTTAGAATCCGTTTCTTTATAATAAATTTCTTTGTTTGAATTCACTTTAACCAAAATTGATCTTTGATCTTCAATATCTTTAATTACGTATTTGTAAAAATTATAAAAATATTAATGGAGACAAATCCAACAGCATTTTATATGTTAACAAATTATCTTTATATAATAGTAAAAAAATACAGTCAAAGTATATGACGTGAACAGGACACATGATCAAACAAGATCACTTATTTTGAGATGAAAGGAGTAGAATTTTTTGCACTATATTTTTATGCAGACGTGATTCATTAATAAGAGATGAAGAAAAATCATAGCTGGTCATTTATATTTTTTATTAAGACAAAAAATACATGGTCAAAAAACAATCTTTATAAAAAATTAGTTTAGATTATCTATTATTAATATAATAAAACTAAAGTTCCTATTTTTTCTGTGAGCTTAGTTCAGGTTGTATGAACATTTTAAAAGTAAAGTTTTTTTGTTGGGAGGGGATCGGGAGGCCTCCATGTGGTGGCGCGATATTTCCGCTCTGTGTAGGGAGGAGTGGTTCGCAACCCACGTGCATAGGTCGGTAGGCAATGAGAAGAACACTTTCTTTTGGTCCGATGTTTGGTGTGGTGGTGAGGAGTTTAGGGTCAGGTTCAATAGACTATATGATTTATCGTTGTTTAAGGGAGCGTCAGTGTCCGATATGTGTCATTTAGGCTGGCGGGTGGACGGTGAGGCTTGGAAATGGAGGCGGAGGTTGTTTGCTTGGGAGGAGGGGCTGTTGGGGGATCTCATATCATTGCTTCAGAATGTGAATTTGCAGGTTAATAATATTGACAGATGGCGTTGGGCGCTAGAATCAACGAATACCTTCTCTGTTCGAAATGCCTACAAATTTCTCACTCTTCAACCTCCGTTAGTGTCTTCGGTGGATGCTTTGTCCCTATGGCATAAAGATGTACCGTTGAAGGTGGTGCTTTTTGGGTGGCGCATGCTCCGAGATAGACTGTCCACAAAAGACAACTTGTTCCGTCGTGGTGTTATTGACCAAGCATCTAGGCAGTGTGTGTCTGGATGTGGCTCTTTGGAAACATCAAATCACTTATTTCTACATTGTAATTTTTTTGGTTCTATTTGGCATTTGATTTATAGGTGGCTAGGCTTGTCAATGGTTGCACCTTCTCAGGTGTCGAATCATTTTTATTAGTTTAGCGGTTGCGGTGGCGCCACAAAGGGCCACCGGTCCATTCTTCAGGTTATTTGGTTCGCGGAAAATTGGGAAATATGGAAGGAAAGAAACAATAGGCTGTTTAATGGCAAAGAATGCCCGGTTTATCAGGTGGTCGACAAGATCAAGTCGCTTGCCTTCACGTGGTTGAAAGCGAAGTATATTTCTCTTCCCATCAATTACCATGGGTGGTGGCTTAGTCCGTTTACCATACTGGGTATAGGCTAAGAGTTTCTTTTCAGTTTTTTATTGTTCGCTTTGTACATGCAACTTCTGTAAATATTGGCTTTAACTCTGTTGTCCTCTCTTTAGTACGTCTTGTGCTAGGAAGGACTCTTTTGTGGAGGTAATATAATTCATTTTAGCTTATTCAAAAAAAAAAAAAAATTTTTTTTTTTTACTTTTTTAATATTTT
>Ga0228710_1002067_pt1 | contig 31174 bp, 9 predicted proteins | sample MedpolnodulmetaG_FD_177995 | JGI IMG/M metagenome (GOLD analysis project Ga0228710, IMG submission 177995) | Root nodule microbial communities from Medicago polymorpha collected in Santa Monica, California, United States - pink nodules | ecosystem: Host-associated > Plants > Roots > Nodule...
ATTTAAAAGCAATCATACATAAAACTCAAACAAATTTTGTGCCTAGCTTACAATATTAATAGGAATGATTTATTTATAACATTTTTTTCTCTTACAAATGCTACATAACATGAACAAAGGATAGCAAATATGACAAACATTGGCTTTACAAAATCAGGTATGTTATCAAACATATCTCTTTTGGATAGTACTATACGTGATAGGTACGTCATTTAAGCCTTAAGAGATGAATATAAGTTGGATATGTTGGTTCATATTCCCATAAAGTCATATCTGTAAAAGCCAAGATCATAAGAAAGACATCAGAAACGGATAGCAAAACCTCAACTCATATGAAAACGAAAATGCCGATAAAGATAGCATCTTTTGAGGAAAAAAACCTCTTTGGTAATGAATGGGGAATTTTGTGACATTTATGACAGATTGGTTGTCCATCATGGCTACCTCTTATGTAAAGGGCAATATCTTTGTTGTTATGGCAAAACAAATCTTAGCGTGTGTATATTTAGTACTTGAAATAAGTCAATTGTCTATTAAGCTCAATCCTTCCGTGTTCCTCATAGGAATTCATCACTAATAATGATACTTAATGTGCATGTCTATTTCCAATGCTAATTAATTATTTTGTTATATAACTTCCAAAAACGGTTTGAATGTCATTAGTACACATTTATATCGAGTCTGTATATTCCAACGAAAAATTAAAACACACATTCATTTTCATTAAAAGGATTTGAAAATAGGAGGGAGGGAAATCGTAATTCAAAATTGCTTTAATGTTGTTTTAACAGTCACAGTTGTTTTTAAACGAGAAAGTAAAATGATATTACGAATAATGATATGAGGGAATTTTTGAATTTCAAATGAATGAATGGTGATTAAGATAAGAGTTTATGAGCATTTAATTTCTTTTAAATGAGAAGGTCTAATAATTGCTTTTAAATAAGGAGAGAAATTTTGAATTTCAAATAAGTGGATGATGATTAGAATAAGATATTAGGATCATTTAATGTGTGACAATGGTATGAGAAGGTCAAACGTGACAATGGTAGGAGCATTTAATGCTAGGAATAAATTCAGATCGGCTGATTAGAAAATGCTCTCAAACTTGAAATGAATTGCTGTGAATTAAATGCAATAGAATAAATTTGAATCAGCTGATTAGGAAATGCTCTCAAATTTTAAATGAATTGCCTTAAATTATTTAATGAATGAAATTAAATGAAATGAGTTGTCAAACAACAACACGGTCAAACCTGAGAAATTGCCAAACAATTTGAAATGAAATGAATTTATTGCATGTTAAAAGGGTGAGGAGGTCAAACCTAAAATTAAATGCATTAAAATGGGAGGGAAATTGCTAGGTTAAATTTAGGGTTAGGGTTAGCTTGACCAGACAAACTTTAGTAAGTAAGATTTAGAAGAAAAATGTAAGCCCAAAACCGTGTATTTTCTTTATATATAGTAGAGTCAAAGCTGAGGCCTTGAGATAGCACACTCATATATCTAAAGTCAGTACTATCAGGCCAACCTAAGATGGTTTGAAATCAACATTATTTAATTTGATCTTGTTGAATTTGCCTCAAAACTGGTTTTGCTGGAGGTGAACAATCGTGACACAATTTTATAAATCGTGGCACGATTTTTAGGCAGAATGCAAGGAAGCTACTAGAAGCAAAATAGTGGCGCGATGGTAAAAATCATAGCAGGATTTTGGGATAAGGATGTAGTACTATATTGTGTACTAGCTTTATCGTGGCACGATTTAAGCAAATCGTGACAAGATTTTGCACTAGTTTGAACACTATTTAAGGATTCACTGTTCATTTTTGAGAAAGAGCTTCAAGAGAGAGAAACTTGATAAATCAAAGGAGGTAACTTTTGGCTTGAGTGTCTTTGCTAATGGTTCTCTTGAGTTGGAAAACATTTGTAAACACCTTGGGTGAGCAAAATCATTGAGTCTCTTGTTATTAGTAAGAGATTGAGAAAATGGTAGAAATTATGTTTTGTTCTTAGAGAGCTTGTTGAAGCTAATTTCTTGTAACTCTTTTGTATCTCTTTGTAAAGAACTCATTAATAGTGGATTGGAGATATCAATCTCTTCCGAGAGTGGGTCATTGTTGGAATGAACTTGGTAAACATTTCTTTGTGTATTTGTTTCTTTTCTCGATTTATCTTTTGTTTGTGGTTTTGTGTTTTACATTTGGTTCCTATATTAGATCTATGTCTGTTATTTGTTATTGTTGTTGTTGTTGTTGTTGTTGTTGTTTGAGATTATTTTGATATTGGTTACTACTTTCCTTTTGCTCCACAGATCTACGCGTATTTGTGTGATTTTTTGAGTATGAATTCACAACAGATCTTTTTAATGACTTCGAATATTAAAGTTTGCTCGTCTCAATGTTTCATGTTCGATTTTCTCTCGCGTAAATTTTGATGGACTAGTTCATGCAAAATTTTGCTCTAACTTTATATAAAGCCTTCACAAGTGAACGTACGGTCATATCACTTAATCAGTCGAATCCTTTAATCGGATACTATTTTATAAAAAAAGTTGTAGGATTGTATCAACCATTTGTATGTTATCAAATTCGTACATTTTTGACATTTTTCACTTCATTTTAAATGCACACATGATGTTTACAAATTTACTATCATCATCATAATCCATACAAATGCAAATAGGGACACAAATCAAATAAATATTTTACATTTCATAATCCTTTATAAAATTGATAGTAATGTCGAAAACTATGTAATTACCATCCTAAGATTACAATTTAAGTATTTAAGTCAGTGCATTGTGTGGTTGAAGTGATCACGTGCATCATGTGATAAAGGGTATTGGCTTAGCTGTTTGACATGATAAATACTTTCTGTCTAACTATTTAAGTTGAAATAGAGGCAACATCAAAATAATGCCATGTGCAGGGTCTCCATGGAGACCACCACTAAAGAATAGATGATCAAGCAACGTCACCATTAATAGAAGTCGTATATAGATTTGGCACAAGGCATTTGTCTGCATGTTTCCAACAGTATTGTACTCTTTAATTTGTATATATTTTTGTTTTATCTATTCGTTTATCTATAGTACTATTATACTATATCTAAAATGAATACGTTAATTAGTTCTTTTTTTAATAAAGGCTAAAAAAAACAATAAAAGGCAGGAGAGAGCTTGAACCCTATACAAAGAGAGAACATACAAGAGAAAGCAAGCCAAAACTACTCCTAAGATGCATAGAAACTTCTAGCATCTAGTTTAAGCATTGCTTTAAATCAAAAGAAACCTAAGCTGATAAACAAGGAAAAGCTGCCAAGTTCACCAACATAGCTAGCACAGCAACAAAGAAAGACCAAAAATCAAAACAATCAGAAAAATCCCACTAAGGAAGTAATGTCAACCATCCACACAATTACAAATATTTGGGATTGCTTTTGATGACACCCTTTTTAGAACGAGTTTGTATCTGTTCACTAAATGTGTTGCGAACCCCTGCATCATTTAGCTTATTTGCATGTTTCTTCTTATTCTGCCTTCTTGACATAATAGGAGTGAATAAACTTCGCTCCTCAAAATCTCTTTCAAAGTTCTGCTCTTGCTCATCACTCATATCCTTCTCCTCAACAGAAGCATTACCAGAATCCAATCCATCAACCCATAATTTTCTTAGAAGTTTTTCACTTTTCTTGCAAGCTTCAGAAGTACTTTTAGAGTTGGCAGGTTGAGATATCCTGCCTTTGTCAGGTCCAAGATTCTCATCATAAGTGGTAATGGGAGTGATAACAGTGGCATCATAAGTAGCTATTTTAGATGAGGCAGCTTGCTTGCTTAGAATTGGATCCCTAGCAACAACACTGGGGTATCTACTTTGCATAGGAACAAAAATGTCATCATTTGTTGTAACAGGAGTGATGATAGGTGCTCCAAAGGGACTAGTATTGTTTGTGATCAAATTTGTAGACTCATAGGAAACATTTTTCAAAGCATCAAAATTCTTAGAGTGTGCAGCTTGACTCAAACTAACTATCTCCTCGGATACCTTATTAACAATTTCAGCACTATCAACCAAAGTGACTTTAGAAACGGGATTAGTTTCATTGTTAACTAGCATTACCTCCCCTGATGGAAGTTCACACTCATCATGAAGCATGTCAAAAGAGTTATGGACAGGTAAAGATAAAGAATCTCTACTCTTTTGGACTGCTACAGTCTCAGCCTCATCCACTTTACCTCCTTCCATATAGAGTCCCTGTTGAGCAGATTTATTAACATCAACTAAATCTGAGTTCAAAATCTTAGGAGTTGAATTGGCATTGGCAGTTGTGACAGTCTCAGCAATATGAGATGCGCTCTGTGGGATAACAGTTTGCTTGCTAACAGGGACACAGTCTTGAACAGGGGCAAGAGTTGTCGTATCAGTATTGCGAATTGAGCTTTGTATGATGACAGGTTGCTTGCCAGACCTTCTGTTATTAGCTGCTATGGTGGGACGGCCTGTATATTGTGCAGCCTTTTTGCCTGTCGAGCTATTCCTAGGTGGATTCATGTTGTTTTGAGGGCCCATTTGAAAGTGCTTTGTACCCTAATGTTGGTTCAACTTCAGACAGTTATGAATTTCGTGTCCCAACATCTTACAATGAGAGCAAAACGTAGGTTGCTTTTCATACTAAATCATGATAGACAAAACATGTCCTTCCCTTTCCACAATGACATTTTCGAATAGTTTTTCGGATAGATCCACATCAACCAAAACCCTAGCATAGAGGCCAAAACGCCTGTTCAAAGTAGCATCATCGATGATTAAAGGTGTACCTAAACCAGATGATATTTTCATTAATGTTTTCTTGTGCAAATACTCCTGAGCGTGAGTTTGAATTTGTGCTTGAGGAGTGAAATCACACGTCCAACAGTAGAACCTCATCAACCCTGGCCTCAAGTTAACCATCCCCATAGCCCAGACTCTACGCATATCCTCCATTGATGCAAAGTGAAACTTAAAGAAGCCCTTGCCAAGAGGGGTAATGTCCCAGTTGTGAAAGTTAGGCCCCATCTTACATAATTTGTCTTCAATGCCTGAGTAGTTAGAGGGGGGTCACCCTTGTGCAGAATCAAACGACCATGAATGTTACTACTGCAATCCACCAACCCATATTCATATTCGTCTTGAGTAATCTTGACCCGGACAAATTTACCCAGCTCTATCTTTGGAGGTGGTTTGGAAAGTTGAAAATCACATGAGTCGGACAAAGCTTGAGCGAACGATTTCCCAACTTCCGTTTGCTTCGCTGGGATGGCCACCGTAGAGTCCAGAGAAGCCATGAACGGCCAAGGACAAACCATGCTTCAACACCTGCAAAAACAAAACAAATACAGACAACCAAACAAGTAACCCAGATGCGAAGAACAAAACCCAAAGCAAGGGAACAAATGAGCTCCACCATAACCCATGTAACACCCCGTTTTCCCAAGTTTGCAAATAATACATATAAATCAGAGTATTCAACGTAAAACGGAATGTCACACTACATTGAAGTATAAATAGAGTAAAGTTACTATTTATTAAAAGAACTTTCTCAAAATTCAATTACATCGCAACGAAAAATTAATTCTTTATTCAACGACTTTGGCACTACGGCCCCAACATAAACAACTTTAATGAAAATCCTAGTTCAAATAGTTCGACAATATAGTTCATAAATAATACGTAACGATGGAAAACAAAGCAAATATCCCCATCCCCTTACGTATCAGAGCGACCCTAAGACGACGCATGAAAGAGTCAACTCACATCAGCAGCTAATCTTGGTTATCTGCACGTTACCCACGTAGAGGCAACATTCAAACAGAAGGGGTGAGATTCACATTCAATAATAATAAGCATATAATTCATCAACGGAATTTAACAACATAAACAGCAGCAACTAAACGACAATAATACTTCGCATAAGTCTTCAATTATTTCTGCTTGAAATTAAAACAACGACAACAACTCAACAACTCGACGACGACGACTACGCGACAATGCAATGACACAACAACAACTTGACTATGCAGTATGCATGTGGTATCAATCAACGTGTTAGAGCATAGGCTCTCAATTCAACGTGTAGAGCATCGACTCTTAAATCAACGTGTAGAGCATAGGCTCTCAAATCAACGTGTAGAGCATAGACTCTCAAATCAACGTGGTATGAATGATTAAACATTCAACAGGGCATGAGCCCCCAACTTTATACGAGTATGCATGGACCCAACAACTTATTCGACAACAACGTACAACTTCAACGACATTGACGACATCAACGACAATGACAACAACAACAATGACTCCACGTCATAATTCCATAATTCATCGTTTATGAGCGACTTCATGTAACATCATATTAATCAACACATGCATTCATATAGTAATTCATCAATATATACATTCATATAATAATTCATCAATCAAAGTTATTCATGACAAACAAAGCCATTTGAAAGCTGACAATATTACCTAAAACTTTCATGTTCACACCAAAGGCTAATTTAAAATAGAAATGTGTGAAAACGACGCAAGAACATGAAAAGGTACACTGCTACAATGTAACTCGCCTCGCTGTGACTTACTCGTTGTGGCGAGCTAGCCCACTCGCCATGGCGAGCTAGTGGCGAACAAACACTGCTCTCTGTCACGATACAGCTCGCCTCGCGAGCAGATTACTTGCCATGGCGAGTCGTGACAGATTTCTGTTGGGAAGAACGATTTTTCACCCCAAAAACCCAATTTTCATCTACCCCAATCCTAAATTTGATAGGGAACTCAACCTATGATAATTCTACAACCTGAACATCAATTATACACGAATTCAACGGATTTTCTACTCTATTAACAACCAATTTCTACCCCAAAACCTAATTCCCAAATTCACAAACAACAACAACTACATGCTAAATTCAATTTCAGAATTATATAACCTAAGATTAGAGAATGATAGTCGCACCCTTACCTTAGATTAGGTGATTACAAGATTCTACAAGCTCTCCCTTCTCTGGTTCTCCTCTTCTCTTGGTTCTCCTCTTTTCTCCCAAAAGCTTTGTTTTTAACCTAAACTTGTCTTACTCTTAGTTTTTATATCTCTTAACCTCAATATATTTCTAATTAATTCCACTTATTTCTAATTAATTCTAATTCAGCCCCTTCAAGTCTAATTATTCTAATTTCCAACCTATCCTACTAAATAATAGAATAAAGCCACTTAATAAAATATTAATACACAACAACATGTCACTTATCAACATAAATCATATAAGTCATATAAAAGACTCTAAACTCAACCAAAATAATCAAATAAATAAATAGGGCGTTACAACCCACACAAATCCCCAAGATAAAACCAAGATCTCAAAACCAGAGGACACATATGCAAAGATCAAAACCCACAAAAAGGGTTCAACTCAGCTTCACCGGAGAACAAACAATTCACCAGAACCACCCAACACAACCAAACAAAGCGCTCAGAGACGTAAATCCCACGAATTAGAAGGCTTCGCAGAAAAAACCCAGATCACTGGCGCCACCCAATTCAACCAAAAGAGAAAGCAGTATCGAGGAGCAAAGATCTAACTGAGATCTGACAAAACTTCGAAAATAAAGTGATGAAAACATAAGGGTAAAGTCTAGCAGTAGGAGAAGAGCAGAAAAACCATGAAAAAAGCGACGGAAAAGCTCAAAGAAGCTTCGTCGGAAATTGCCCTGTTCACTAGAAGGTCAGGCGCGTGTAGTGTCATTGTCCTTACTTGCTTAATACGTTAATTAGTTCTAGGACTAAACTTTACTTCTCAAAGTTTCATTGGTTTCAACTGGATTGTCCAATTCCCTGACATAAAGCCATAAATAAACATTCGTGGTAAAAATTGTAAAATTACAGTTATGAGCATATCCTAAAGCTTTGTTTGAGAGTTTGAAAGGGAGGAGAATGGAGAGATTTGAAGATATGAAACATAGAGAAAAATGGAGAAATCTTTCTTATTTTTTTAAGGGGTATATTTTTATAGAATGATAAATTAATACAAGATATTTTTCTTTTAAGAATATAGACTAATTTTGAAGAATTCACAAAACCCTCCTTCAACATTTTTTGAGTTCCTCCAAACGAGGAGAATTTTGTGTTACGAAGAAAAACAAACCCGGAAAGCCTCCTTCTCAATTTCTTCTATTTCTTTCAATTGCCCATTTTTTTCTTTCAAAACCATCCCCTATGTTCCCCTTCAATCTCGCAAACAAAGCCTAAAAGTCTAAAACATGCTATAAGAGATTTGTCAATAATGATTTTGTAAAAAAATACATAATTGAGTCGTCAAGAACAAATTCCAACAGGGGAGCTTCTCCTCTCCTCTCTTCTTTTCTCTCCTTTCCAAACCCTAGCCGTCACCAATTTTCTTCTTCTTATCTACTACAAAGGGGTGATTTAAGTGACCCTCTTTCGTTTGTTCTTATGATTTTGTCGTCTTTGCACGTCTTTGTTTTTATTTTCCGTCTTTGTGCAGTGTGTTTAGTTTTGAGCAAATGCAGATTCAATAAATGATTTTGGTGTTTTTAGCGAATTTGAACTTGTATTTATCAATTTACTCTATCAAATTGAATGAACGAATATCATTTTTTTTAAAAGAAAGAACGAATTGTAACAAATAAATTAAATATTTCGGTCTTAAAAAAAAAGGGTATAAAATAGATATAAAAAATTTAAAAGAAAGCAACAAGAGAAACAAAGTTTTGTTTATCAAAAAGTACAAGAGAAACAAAATTTTGGATAATAGTTATTTTTTTATCAACGTCGATATAATTGTTATGTACGGACTCAATACCCATAATCTTTGTTATGTAAGGCCTAAACACACACCTTTAAGTACACACGGGTCCAATGCTCCAACAATCTTGGATTTTCACTGTCTTGTAACACCTCAACATCTAGCTTCAAATCTTTATTAATCTATAATGCCTCAACGACTAGTAACAATCATTGAAATTGAACATTAATGAACGTAATAAACGTCGTCGTTCGTAACAGACCAACCATCACTCCGAATGCTTTCTTATCAGTGCATATACAATACTTCCTTCACCATAAATGCAAGGTACACAATTTCTATCCACTTAATACCTCTCACACTCAATACTTAACTTTCTTATTAAGTTGAATGTCACAGTGTTTGCATGTACCTGTACCACGTCCAACATCAATCTCGACGACAACTATTCCATCTCGGCCACTCATCTCGATCACAAATCAATAATTATTCGAAACATTGTTCATTTTTGTTGATTAATAAGCATTTTAAAATTTAGACTGATAGAGGTGTCTAACTAAAACAATACCAATACATATGCTTTGTAATCCCTAAAGCTTGCCATGAATCAAGGAGGGAGTGAGGGACCACGAAACTTGTCTTCATCGTGTCCTAACGTAGCCAGAATCGGAGAAAAAGGGGCCACTCGAAAATCTCAATATGCAAGACAATTTGAGTAATGGGGATAATGTAATTAATTTCAAAACATCTCAAAGTAAGGTGTAATTCTCTGATGTTGAACTTTTATATAAATATTAGTTAAATGGCTTCTTAAAATGCAACTTTGACGTGTACTTTTCATTGGAATCATGAGATTAATTAGTTGGTGTCTTAGGGATGATATGATGCATTTTGTTAAGATGTTATCTTCTTGGTCCACTGCAATGAGAGATGGAAATGCTTCGAGTCTCCTTCAAACTCTTAACTAGATTTGAAATTTGGGTTATCAAAATGTATCTTTGAAGTAGACTCACAACTTTTTTTTTGTTGACAAAAGTAGACTCACAACTTGTAGCCAACATATACTGTGGACTGCTTCAAATTTAATTGTATTATCCCAATTCAAAATAATGAATACATGCATTCATTTATAAAACATTTTTACAATATTTATGTGCTAAGATGTGATTAAAAATGTGTATAAATTTTGTAAACTAAACTATTGCATACAAATCAAACTCTACATAAAAAGGGAGACATACAAAATATCAATGTAACCTGAATAGATAAGCTTTTCCCTAATTCATAGTCATTTCTTTAATTAGACAAATAGTAGTTGAATGATAATCAACAGTACTAATGAGAGGCGTTAGCTGGGTTTTCAAGTTGATTAAACATCTAATCTCTCAAAGCTCCACTTTACCTTGCTAATTAATTAATAATAATGATAATATTTACTGCTAATTCACTTCAATTAGCCAACACTTCATCTGCTCTCTAATCTCTAATGTTAAACCAAAACTTCCAAGAGAAAACACACCTCAAATTACTGACTCTCTTTCTCTTAGCAAAAGTGGGTCTTAGTTCAATCTTGATTCTTGCCTTTAAAGTTTAATTTTTTCTTGCTTCTTAAGCAGCCATAGTCCACAGATCTAAGGCAAGAGTTGATTGGCCTCTGCCCCTACACCACTACACATTATTTAATTTATTCATAGTAATTATAATAATAAAATAAAATAAAATATTGTAATAAGCAACAACAATACATAACTTGCATCTCGTTACTTTGACAAATCTTAGGTGTCAGCTATTTAGTGGCATTAGGTGATTATAAGTAGTTGATTGTTTTTTTGTTTTATTCTTATACTACTAATAATTTTAGATTTGGGTTATGTGTCACAATCTCATGCCATTGCACAATCAACAACATCACTAACCACTGAATCAAAACCAAACAATCCACATTTTAATACAAAATTCAACTATTATTCAAAATTAAATATCAAATTTAAAATATAAATCTTTTAATCTTTATCTGACGACTATCAGTCTAAAGTCAAAAATATGACAGTAAATACTTCTTGATAATGGTAAATTCTATTAACAATGTCCTCGTGAAATTAACTCAGTGGATAAAGATAATGCATAAAATATTTAAGATTCGAAGTTCAAACCTTGATTAAAAAAAAAACTATTAACAATAACATGTTGGATTTGAGCTTAATGTTTAAATTTTTTAAAACAACAACACATCTAATTATATTTTGTCAAAAAACATATCTAATTATATTATCTATACTCTATAATTTAGGAAAATTCAAAAGTACTATAAAAATACAAAAATAGTACTTTTTTAAGTACATAATTTTATCTAGCTTTGTGTAAACATAACATGAGTGTTGTTTAGGATTCTCTTTTACTCTTCACTTTTGTCAGTCCTTGGGTTCTGAGTAGTTTCTTTTGGGTTGGGTTGAATTTATTGTAGTAGAAAGAAACTCTCACCATTCTCAAAAATTCACCATCTTTCTCACTTCTTTCTCCCACCCATTTTCCAAATCTCTTCAAATTCCATTTCTTTCTACTCGATCCATTGATTCTCTATCTTAAAGTTTTCATCTTTTGTCTCTTAACAAGGTATGTTCTGCAAAAAAACATGTTTTTTTTTTGTTGTTCTTTCGTTCTAAAAATGTTTTTTTTTTGTAGCCATGTTAATGATATAGTTCAGTTGGAATGAGAATGACTCTGAACTTTCATCATTGCTTTTATTTTTCTATAAAAGGGAAAAACTTTCTCAGGAAATTTAACTTAGAGATCTAGCATTTTTTTTCATTATTATTTAAGTTATCTTAAGATAGTTCATTATCTTGGATTATACTTTTAATTCTAGATCAGTAGGGTCCTAAGTTTGTTTGAGTGTTTTTTAATAGCTGATTTGCTTTTAAGGTTTGTTTAAGCTTTAAGTTATGTTAGTAGAACAAGTTAAATTTTGTGTTTAAACAAGGATAAGTGATTAAGTGTGAATTGTGAATGTGGATTTTTTTTGCTTTTTTTGAATTCAGGTGAACTACATTAACTGTAAATTACAGCTAGCTTAGTGTTGGAGCTGAGGATGAAAATGGGACCTTCAAGTTTTGGAAATTAATATATGTTAGGTGTGATTAATTTTCTGGAATAATGTCTAGAGTTACCAAGTGGAAGATTGAGAAAACAAAAGTTAAGGTGGTTTTTCGCCTTCAGTTTCATGCTACACATGTAAGTTTTTTATATTTTACCATTTTTTTACTTCGTTTTTTGGTTTGGTAATTTAAATTTTTCAAGTAGATAAGGAATTTAGTTTTTTGGTTGTTGGAAGGGGGAAAAATAAAATCGGTTTAACTTGTTATATGAACTTGAGAACTTCGATCTGTAACTCAAACTTGACCAGTGTGCACTGCGCAATTGGTCAAAGTTGCCATTTAAGCTTCAATCTGAGAATTTATTCAAAATCCAGTTGGCATTATGTTATACTCTGCATACTTGTTATCAATCTTATGTTCCAACCGATTTGTAAACTTATTTTTCTTCGTTACAGTATCTAATTATTAATTTCTATAGAATTTTCAATTTTTATATTGCATTCATTAGACATATGAGGGCCAATTGACCTACTTTTCAAATATTTTCATGAAAAGAAAAACTAAACAAGAGAAGCAGAGGGTCAAGCAAGCTGTTCAAAAGTAAAGTGACAAACTTTTCAGTAGCCGTGGCCCCAAACAATATATAAAAAGTGAAATTAATGGCTCATATTCTATACTAATCATGTGATGGCTCAAGCTTCTGTGTTTGATACCGGTTCTAAACTTCTATGTTAAGACCAATATGATTTTCTGTAACATTTCTAGGTTTATACAAACATAGAAAAAGATATAAAATTCTTGACCAAATTTAGCAGACTGAAGCAGTTATTAGGTTCAACTTTTTCCTGACTTGCTGAAAAGTTAATCAAGCTCTAGATGACATCTGAGTTCTCTTATTCCAAGTATCAAGTTCTTTATCAACTAAGTTCGTTTGGAACTGTTGGGATATAGAATAAAGGGAAATTGGAATAGCTAAAGTAAGGTAGTTAAGAGTTGTTAGAATAGTTAGTTAATTGACTAGTTAGAGTATTTGTATAAATATTAGAATACAAGGATAGAGATCATTATTGAATATTTTAGACATTGTGAATAGAGTAGGGACTGTATTGTGAAGGGGGAAAGCCTTGGAGGATAGATTTCTCTCATATTCGCTCTTATCCTTTCTCAATCTTTCAATAAAACTGAACCTCATGGTCAGTCACCAACTAAAACCCCTTCATCTTTGTCGCTGGCGTTTGAATGGTGGAAACAGAAGCCAAGAACAATGGCGAGTCTAGTGGAGCCTTGGAGGAAAAATAATTCGAGTCTGAGAAGGAATGAGAATCTGCATCCCTAGTTAGAGATGGTTCTATTCACAATAATGATCTCTATCCGTGTATTCTCTCCTATTTATACAAATACCCTCATACTGATCCGTAAGCTAATTAAATAACTACTCTAACAACTCTTAACTATTCTAATCTCCCTTTATTCTATATATCCTATCAGGAACTCATCTGTATTAGTTATTTCAAAAAATTTCCAACCTCTTTCTTGATTATGTGCCATTCGAAAATGTCATCTTGAGAATGTAACATGACTGAAGTAACTTGAAGTTCAATATATGCTGACATGGCCCATAATATTGTCAGCTCTCAACACTAAACTTATTGGCCCTTTTGGGTGATACCTTTGAGAATTATTTTATTTGAGCAGTCACCATGATTAATTAATTTATTTATTAAGTAGTTTATATTATATCAAGGCAATGGATTGCGGAAATACAACTTTGCTGAATCTTCATGACATAAGTCTATGTTTAATCAACTTTACTTTTTTACAGGGTTATCGTTATTACTGACATTTACAGTAGTTGCAGATCTATCTTTTTATGCAATTACTGACGGTAAATTTTCTTTATGCATGGTCTCTAGATTCCACAATCTGGATGGGATAAACTGTTTATCTCTTTCATCCCTGCTGACTCTGGGAAGGTTACATCAAAAACAACCAAAGCAAATGTGAGAAATGGAACTTGCAAGTGGTCAGATCCAATTTATGAAACTACAAGACTCCTTCAAGATATTAAAACAAGACAATATGAGGAGAAAGTTTACAAACTTGTTGTGGGGATGGTAACATTCTTTTCTGACTTTTAAATGTGTACAAACTATTCTGCCATAGCATTTATAGAAATTTAACATGTGAAAACAGAATTGCAGCTCAACAATACTAATCACATTGGTTACAGCTTTATGCAAAATCCTCCATTATATCGCTTATATTCATGGTGTATATTGAAGAAGCCTTATTTCTGGGTCTTTTACATTATCTATACTTTGAGGTCTCGATTATATTCTCTAGAAGTGAGACGCAATAATAAGTGATACTTCTGATTCATTCTTTTTTTATGTATTAAGTTTATTGTTCAAAATAACTAGATTTTGACGGTTAATAATAAAATATCAATTTGTAATGTAAAGAACAACAACTTCATATTATTTGTAAAATTGAAGTTTCATAACAACTTTGTTGCTGCCTGCCACCATTAGAAATGCCTAAGAATTGTCTGTGTTTTCAAATAAGAGAGATTCTTGTGGCTATTAGTCTTGAGAGAGGTTAGAACTTTTCTAACTTTATTGTTTCCTTAACCAATTCAGGGCTCTTCAAGATCTAGCATCCTTGGTGAGGCCAACATAGACCTCGCTGATTTTGTTGATGCGTTGAAGCCTACAGCTGTTGCTTTGCCTCTTAACGGAAGTGAGCCTGGAGTCACACTACATGTGAGTCATTTTCTCTGAAGTGGTTTTCACGTGTTTACCTTTCATTCCTTATGTAATTATACAAATGTGTTTCGGTACAACTACTAGATGCATTTCTGTTTCCTTGGCATTAATATATCACACATGCATATTTGTTAATAGTTCTTTAGCTGCTTAAGATATCATTGGTGTCATATTTAATGTATTTTTTTCTTCTCATTGTTTGAAGCCAGGTTGCAGTGCAGCTTCTCACTTCCAAAACTGGTTTTAGGTACATTATTGTGAATTATGACATTTAAGGATTTGCTTTAGCTGGACACTATACTTATTTAAGTTATTTTTGCTTTTAGAGAATTCGAACAGCAGAGGGAGCTCAGAGAGAAGGGTCTACACACAACCTCTGACCAAGGTAGTCATGATGAATCTGCTGATAGCAAAGATTCATCTCCTGACCAGAATGTTAATAATCACATTAATAAGGTTTCTTACCTTCTCTCCTCACAAGCGTACTCTACATATAAATATATTATACATAGAGAAATGCTAGCAACACACCTTCTAACACACACTTTTCAACACACTCTCTTTGATTGGTTAAAATTCACATGGGACCCACCAAATTTATATGGGACCCACATGATTTGGTGGGACCTATGTGAATTTTAACCAATCAAAGAGTGTCTTGGAAAGTGTGTGTTAGAATGTGTGTTGCCAGCATTTCTCTTATACATATCTATTGTTTAAATTTCATTTTCTTCTTATTCTCTGTTAGGATATAGAATAAAGGAGAATTAGTCATGGATGTTGGTTAGTTATTGGGTTCCTAACATTCTCCTTTGTTTATTTAATGAAATTAGGTCAATTCAAGAGGGAAATTGAAAAGGGAATCAAAATATCTCCCTCGTACTTCTTCACTCGAAGGAGAATCAAGGTTAAATGAAGATTACGCTGACTCAGCTGCTGGATTTGATGGCTCTTCTACTACTTCTGAAAGTGTGTATACTGAGAAGCATGATACGCATGAAGTGGAAAGTCTTAAAAGCACAATGTCTGGTGATTTAGGTGTACTATCCCTCGGACAAAGTCCTCAGCGAGAGAAAGGAGAAGCACCTGACAATCAGTTTCCACCACAGGACAATGCTTGGGCTCATGGTTGGAGCATAGACTATTCAGCTGCAAATAATTTGGCTCCTGCTTCCGATGACTGTAGCAGTAGCAGTCTTAAAGGAAATTTAGAAGCAGTTGAGTCATCTATTCTTGATCTAAAACAGAAGGTGAGCTCTTTGCAAAATCATTCTGATGAAATAGGTGTTGAAACAAAACTTTTTTCCGAGCAAATTGCTGCTGAGATATCATCAGGAGAAGAGCTAGCAAAAGAGGTTGCTGTACTAAAATCAGAATGTTCAAAGTTTAAAGGTGAATTTGAGCAGCTTAAAAGTTCTAAGTTAAGCTTAGCATTTGCTCGCAATGAACCTACTGAGACGGAGAGGGATAGATTATTTCATAATTTACAGTTTAAATGGCATAAGGGGCTTTTGCTCATGGAAGATAAGTTAAGAGATATTCAGAAAGTATCTATGGGATTACCTGAAAGGGATTTTAGGTTCTTTAACTTAGAGTTAGAGAGAGTAGTTGAGATTTTGCAGGATCTCAAACAAGAATCTAGCGATCCAATTTCAGGGGCTAAAGTTGTCAACGAAAGAGAGAACGTGAAAATGGAGTTACAAATGGATGGGCAACTTTTAACAGATATTGGGTCCGATGCTGCTTTATTTCAACCCGAAAGCATGGCTCGTTATCCCACTGCACCTGGCCTTGTGGCTCATGAGTTTGATTCTGTAGATCCCACCCTCGCTATGAAGGAGAAAATATTCGAACTTCTAAGGGAGCTAGAGGAGTCCAAAACTGAAAGAGAAGGCTTTGTGCGGAAAATGGACCAGATGGAGTGCTACTATGAAGCTCTTATTCAAGAACTTGAGCAGAATCAAAGGCAGATGATGGTCGAGTTGCAGAACCTCAGGAATGAACATTCTACTTGCCTATATGCAATTTCTGCTGGTAAGAACGAAATGGAGAAAATGCACCAAAATATGAATGAGCAGATAATGAAATTTTCTGAAGATAGGCGCATTTTGGAATCTCTCAACAACGAGTTTGAAAAAAGGGCCACTTCTGCAGAAGCAGCCCTTAAAAGGGCTAGATTGAACTATTCTATTGCTGTCGGTCAATTGCAAAAAGATCTTGAACTTCTTTCTTGCCAGGTTCTTTCTATGCATGAGACAAATGAGAATCTCATAAACCAGACCCTTTCTGATTCTTCACTCTCAAACACTGATGGTTTCCCAGAACTAGTGAATTGTACTAAAAGTTCAGAAGGTCATGCTTCTAATCAATTGCTACGACAAAATCACAGTTCTTCCTTTCATAGACAACATTTGGGTGAAGACGTTTTACTAAGCGATTTGAAAAGATCACTTCGATTGCAAGAGGGGTTATACAAACAGGTTGAAGAAGAAATCTGCCAGATGCATTTTGTAAATATATACTCAGATGTGTTTTCTAAGGCTCTGCAAGAAACATTGCTTGAAGCCAGTCTTAACATTCAGGCCACGGAAGATGAAAAATTTCAACTCTCTAGGCAGCTGGAGCTTTCAAATCAATCCAATGAGTTACTGGTTCTTAGGTTGCAGAACACTATGAATGATATCCTCTCATTAAAGGAGTACAAGGAGATTTGCATAGCAAAGAGCAATGATCTTACTCACCAGAACCAAATTTTAGAGGCAAATTTAAAAGATCTTGGTCATGAAAACAATCTTCTTACTCATAAAATTAATGAGGTGGAAGTCCTTTTGACAGATTATAGAAGTAAATACGTTGCATGCAGTGCAGAGAACTCAGAGTTGAATAACTTATTGAAAAAAGAGAGCCTAGAAAATGACCATCTTCATGATGAAATATCCACTTTGCAGAAAGAGATAATATCTTTCAGAACTAAATTTGATGTGCTGGACTCCATGAATAATGATCTGCAAAATAAAGTCATGTTTTTGTCTAATACGTTGCAGAAATTAGTGGCATCATATGATGATAGATGCACTGAACTTTCTCTTTGTAGTAGTTCTGCTTTTTTGGATTCAGAATGCAAAGACTTAGAAATTCTGTTATTGCAACTAGAAGAGCAGCAACGTAATGCTTTTGATAGGATCTTGGTACTCGTTGAAGAGAAGAAAACTTTAGTGCACGAAAAACAAATGGCTCAAGTATCTTTAAGCACAGCAGAATCAGATGCTCTTGTCATGAAACAGAAGTTTGGGCGTGATTTACAGCAGATGGCAAGCAACATAAGTGTGTCTAGTATCCAGTTGCAGAAACTTGAGTCAGATCTTGAGGTGCTTGTTGAAAAGATCAGTGCTGGTTTTAAATCTGAAGAAAGCCACTCTCAGCAACAGTATGAATTGTTGTCTAGTTTTGATCATTTGGAAGCTGAACTTCAGCAACTGAATTCCCGAAATCAGGATCTTAGTCAAGAAATTATAAAGCTAGGTACTTTGGCCAGTGATCTTGAAATGTGTAAGCTGACCTTAGCAGCAATTACAGAGGAGAAGAAAGCTTTGGAGTTGTCTCTCCAGGACAAATCAGAAGAATCTGCCACGATTTTATCTGAGATTAATTTTTTGAAAAACAACTTGTCTTCTCTACAGGATGAGTTGCGCGATGAAAAGAATTTCAGAGAAAAATCGGAGAAAACAGTCATAGATCTTACAACAGAATTGAATGAAAAACAACACCAGCTGCAGGGCAAAGCAGAAGAATCTGCAAAGATTTCATCTGAGATTAATTTTTTGAAAAACAACTTGTGTTCTCTGCAGAATGAATTATGTGATGAAAAAATCTTCAGAGAAAAATTGGAGACAACAGTCATGGATCTTACAACAGAATTGAATGAAAAGCAACACCAGCTGCAGGACAAAACAGAAGAATCTGCAAAGATTTCATCTGAGCTTATTTTTTTGAAAAACAACTTGTGTTCTCTGCAGAATGAGTTGCGTGATGAAAAAATCTTCAGGGAAAAATCGGAGAAAACAGTTATAGATCTTAAAACAGAATTGAATGAAAAGCAACACAAGCTGCAGGATTCCGATATGAACAGACAAGAACTGGTCCATCTCAAGCAACTAGTGACAGACTTGGAATCTGAGAGATCGAGAATCTTAGATCTTCTACAGATATCTGAGAAACGTCTTGAAGATGCTTTCAAGGAATCTTCTTCTATTAGTTATCTGGAAACTCACTTATCTGAAATGCATGAATGTTCAATAGCTACTGATGTCGTTATGACCTTTACCAGAGCTCAGTTTGAGGGTCATGTGGAGGAACTTACTGAGAAACTTCATTCTGCGTGCAGACAAGTGGATGTGCTATGTGAGAAGAATCTTGATTTAGAATCTGAATTGAATGCCTGTCGTTCTAGAGAATTGAATTGCATGGAAGAAAATATGACACTGTCGACAAGTCTTGACTACTTAAAATCTGAGTTGGAGGTCTATACTGCTCAGTGTAGAGCACTAATTGATCAAAGTAGTGTGGCAACATCAGAGCTTAAGGAACACAAGAGTAGGACAGAAAATGTCAGCAATTCTTCTTATTTGCGTGAAAGAGAGTGTGAGCTTGAGGTTGTAAGGCTGGAGCAATTGCTGGAAAGTGTCAGTAGAGATCGGGAAGGACTGTTTTTGTCCAATGAAGAAGCCAAAGTCAAATGTATAGTTCTCCAGGGAAAACTGGATGAACTGAAAACTGCAATTACTTCACTGCAACAATCAGATAATGAGTTGATAAGGTTGCAAAACCAATGTAATGAGCTTACCAGGAGGCTTTCTGAACAGGTTCTTAAGACAGAGGAGTTCAAGAATTTGTCTACACATTTGAAGGAACTGAAAGACAAAGCTGAAACTGAGTGTCTTAATGCCCGTGACAAAAGAGGACATGAAGGACCACCGGTCGCTATGCAGGAGTCTCTCAGAATTGCATTTATCAAGGAACAGTATGAAACTAAGTTGCAAGAAATGAAACAACAACTGTCTTTGTCAAAAAAGCATAGCGAGGAAATGCTGTGGAAACTGCAACATGCAAGTGAAGAAACTGAGAATAGAAAAAAGTCCGAAGATGCTCAAATAAAAGTAAATGAAGAGCTGGGAATGAAGATCTTGGAATTGGAGGCTGAGTTACAGGCTGTAATTTCTGACAAACGCAATTTGTTAAATGCTTATGACCTGTTAAAGGCTGAAAAGGAGTGCTCAGTGATATCCCTTGAATGTTGTAAGCAAGAAAAACAAGAACTTGAAGCTTCTCTTCAGAAATGTAGTGAGGAAAAGTCCAAAATTGAAGTAGAGGTCACTGTTTTGAAGGAATCAATCGAGACTTTGAAATCTAATGTGAATGTTCTGAATGAAGGCAATAGCATATTCTCTTCATTAAACTCTCAAGAAAAATCAACCTCTGCAGTTTGCAGCAGTCGTGAACTAGAGAGTGCAAATTCAATCATCAACATGCAGCCAGAGGTAACTGACTGTTTTATGTATTTTTATAAAACATTTTTAATTATCAATTATTATCGAAATCACCTAGTTTCTAGGATGACTAAATTTATTGCTTCGTACAGCATGCTCTAGGGGAAGAAAGGGGAATCTGTGATATGTGTGTGTGTGTGTGTGTGTGTGTGTGTAAAGTAGTGGTTATGTAACTGTAAGTTTTTAGAGTTTGAACCCTGGACCTACTGGCTAGAACTTCTTCAGCTCACCAACTGAGCTGTCTGCTGGGGACATGTGATGAAGTTTGGAACTGGTTATCATTTCTTTACCATTTGCCTTTATTTCTCATTTGTTCTCAAACCTAGCCTTTTTTGAGGAAAGGGTTAAATATGTTTTTGGTCCCTATAAAATTGGGAACTTCTAAGTTTAATCCTTACTTAATTTTTATAGGTTTTTTAGTCCCTACAAAAAAAAATTACTTCTAATTTTAGTCCCTGTTACAACAAAGTTTGTTTAATTATCCTCAAACTCTTGAATTTTTTTGAGACAAGTTTAGAACAGTATGAAAGGTTCATTAACTGAAATTTAGAATTTTTTAACATGAAACGAATTAAATATGAACTTTTTAAAGCTTTAAAAGTTAAAGATAAAATTAACAAAATCTGGACGTAGAAATCAAATTTTGCAACAATTTTTTGTAGAGGAACTTTTAGTAATGTTCTTAACACGTATGCAAAAAAATGTTCAAAAACTCTAGAGTTTAAGCATAAATTAAACAAATTTGAATTGAGGAGGGACTAATACTGAGTGCAGAAAATTTTTTTAGGGACTAAAAGAACTATTAAAATTAAGTAAGGACTAAACATAAAAGGTCCCTATTTTATAGAGACCAAAAACATATTTAACCCTTGAGGAAAAGGTTATGTGCATTCTCTTAGTGAAATATCTGTTAAAGAGTCCCACGTAGGACAAAAGATGGCCTGAACATGTGTTTATAAGTAAGGGCAATCCTCACCTCACAAGCCAGTTTTGTGGCGTCGTGTTAGGCCCAACCACGATTTCTAGGAATATCAAAAGCATGCCTTCCTTTATTAATCTTGAGTGGTAAGCCTTGACAATTTATTTGCATAATTGTTTTGTAGGATCCTCTTGCATTTAGAGTTACAAATGGATGCCAAACTCTAGGAACTGAAGATGATTTGCAGCAAAATGAAGAAAACAAACACCTGGCTTTAGCGCAGAGTTTGAAATCTAGCATTGAGCACCTCAATAAGGAGGTAATTTTTTAAGATGCACAAACATGTTAGGTTTCAATATTTGTCTGATGTAAATGTGATATTTAAGTTTTGTCTTCTGTTTGCAGTTGGAAAGGATGAAAAATGATAATATGCTTCCTACTGAAGATTGTCAAAACCATGAGACTAGTTTTCCAGGTCTGCAAAGAGAACTGACACAGTTACATGAGGTAAATAACTTTTGTTGCCTTGTTTACTATGAAAGATTCCTTCGTCTAGATTCTTATTAATTCTGCACTTTGATCAGGCTAATCAAGAGTTAGGAAGCATGTTCCCTGTGTTCAATAAAATCTCTGTCAGTGGCAATGCATTAGAAAGGGTGCTTGCTTTGGAGATTGAGCTTGCTGAAGCATTGCAAGCCAAGAAGAAGTCTAGCATCCAATTTCAGAGGTACATTCTTCTTTACAAAAGTAATATCTGATAAATACTGTTGCATTTCTAAGCACTTCACCTTAAGATTTATTAGTCAGTTAGTTTCATATTTGTTAGTTATAAATCTATTATTCTGTTTTAGGAAAGTTGTTAGTGGAGAATAGTTGCTGATACCATATTGGATTTGAATCAGAAAGAATGATTTGTATTAATTGAATTTAACTAAAATGAGAGTTGGTATAAATAACCAACCAACCAACTAATAACAGATTTATGACTAACTAACTAACTAACTAACTAACTAACTAACAATTATGCAACTAACTAACTAATATCACCTTTTATTTCTATAAAATTAAAGTGTGATAACTAGTACGATACATCCTTTAATCAGCAAAGCTTCCTCCAATTCAGTTTCATGCTGAAAATGTGTGGAACACCAAAACCAATTAATCCCAATTATAGCAAGTTTCAATAAGAATAGATGTAGTACGGTGGAAGGTACATGAATCTGTATATTACTTATTTACTAAAAAAAACCATAGACATGACAAATACCTACTCATTGTTTTGGAGTGTTTCTTTCTGACTGGTTTTACTATCAAATATTTACTTGAAGGAAAATTCTATCATTAATGTTAAATTTTTAGTTTACCACTTATTTGTTAATGGATAAATGCAATATTGCAATATTGTTTGACTTTGTTACATGGTCACATGCATGCACATGTAATATAAATTTGCACTAAGATCATTCAACCACAATGTTTGAGACATTTTTTTTCCAATGTTCCAGTTCTTTCTCGAAGCAACACAGCGATGAAGAAGCAGTATTCAGAAGTTTCAGAGATATCAATGAGTTAATTAAAGATATGTTAGAACTAAAGACAAGACATTCTTCCATGGAGACAGAACTTAAGGAGATGCATGACCGTTACTCTCAATTAAGCCTTCAGTTTGCAGAAGTTGAAGGTGAGAGACAAAAACTCATGATGACTCTTAAGAATACTCGAGCATCCAAAATGGCTCCAAATTCTCCGACCTACTTCAGAGACCATTCCTTGTCCCCGAACTAGGGCACCATTTTTTTAGTTTACCACCTTGCGCAGGCCAATAATCCTTGCTTGATTAAGAATTAAGATATCCGCATCCCCATTATATCTTATATTTTGTGCATTATATTAGATATAGATATATAGAGTATGTTATATAAGGGGCCCTATCAGCTATATCAAGAGTTATTATATTTTTGCAAGGATTGGTAATGCTATTTCATAGTTTTCATGACGAGGATAATAATTTGTGTAAATAAAGTAGTGTTTGTTCTTGACTCTTGACTCTAAGAATCAAAGTATACATATCCATCCCTGAGTGTTGTAATTGTTTTTCTGTACAGGAACAAGTTCTTACAATAATATTTCTATTTAAAATTTATTTTGATGATAAATTGTTTCTTCCCTTCACTACTATTATGAATTGATATATTGCAGGTTAGTACAAGAAACTGTATATTCTTTTAATTGTGTTATAATATATGATAAGAAGTTGTGCTGTGATCAAGATATTTGTCCTATGTAGTTGTTGTATTGTGCTTCAATGTGAATTAAAATAATCCTTTAATCAAGTCTAGGTTAAAGCTTATGTTAATCAGTATGCTGACATGAGCTTATAGTTAAATTCCAAAGGTTATGTTATTAAATAGTTTAAACTGTATGTTAAGAATAAAAATAAAGTCTAGCTTGGCTTAATCACATACTTTGACTTCAAATTTTTGAAGATGGTTGGTGTAAACAAAATATAAAGGAAAAAACAAACTTATGTGAACGTGGAAGAAAGGATAATGACATTTTTAGCTTTTGATTATTGTAGTGGTGGTTTCCCTAATGACCAAGTTTAGGTCTATCAGAGTCATTTTTTATTTCTATATTTAATTATTTTTTGATTGTTACTGCATCGTATTACTTATTTTAATGTAGTGTTTTTTAAAATATAAATTAAATTTTTTTTTTTGAGAAAAAATATAAATTAATATTGTTTTACGAAATAGATATCTAACATTATACCCATAAATTTGTCACTACCAAAAAAAAATACCCATAAATTTGTAGCATCTGAAATTTGATACATGTTTATCATTAAAATAATAGCAACGCTTCAATATATTAGATTATATTAATGAATTCTACATTTCACAAAAAATTATTAGAGGAAGTATAGTTAAAATACGATGATGAATTTTAAGATATAATTATTTGATTAAAATTATTTCAAAACAAATGTGATTTAAAATTATTGAATGAACATGTAATATGATGACTAACATATTTATAACAATCTTTTAATAATTGAACCTGTCATCAAACCGGCGAGATATCCAAATCATGGTTCAATAGTCTTAAACAACTCAAATCAGGACGAAAGTGTGATCGAACCGCCAAAATATAACCAATCCGCAGTTAAAACTAATTTAAAGTTCAACCAATTGAACCGACATGCAAGGTCTCACTGTACACATTGCCTGCCTTGATTAGCAAGTCTTATTTTAAGGCAATTTGTTTTGGTTCTCACATAGTAAATGAAAATATTCGTCTTTAAACAAAAAAAATATTATCATTAATTTTATATTAAGGTCTGTTCAAATTTAATGAATAGTCTTAAGTTCAAATTTGACTCTAAAAATAGCAATTTTAAAACTCTTGGTGAAAACTTTTATAGCGGATATGGTCTAGTCATGTTCAAAATATTAGTTTTTGTTTATTTGCCCAAATAAAAGTCTAAGTATCTACCCCACGTTATCACCATAATGTGGACGAAATGATTTGTAGGTCATTGGTTCTGTTAGAGATGTGATCTATGATAATAATAATAGTACTATTAGATAACAATATTATGAGGTCCCTAAAAAAAAACAATATTATGAGACCAATATAATTATGAATACAATTTTGAAAAACTAACACCAGTACATATTGTTGATAAATTTATTGCTATTAATTAAATTTGCCACGTTTTTATGAAACCTGCAAATTAGGTAACATGTCAAGGGATAAATGGAATATATAGGTGACACACCTAGTAGAGTAATGCTTGATTGCTGTACTTGTTTACCTAATTTTAACTGGATGAAAAGGTGAATATAGGCTACAATGTATGAGTGATTTTCAAGATAAATATTATATCATATTCAGCTTGTTAGCTGCATTATTTAATGTATGTTCCTAGTAAAATAAATAATAGATGTTATAAATTTCTTTCTCTGATATTATTCTATCATGTCAGTGTACAAAATCACAGTTCCAATAGGACTTATTTACCAGGTAAATATATCAATAGATACAAGCAAAACTATAACAATATACCCTTCACTTTATTGACACCTTACTCAAAATCCAAATGTACTCAGTCCTTGGAGGCTGACTAACTCAATGCAGTAACTAACTTCCAACAAACCAAACCATTCAAAGATTTTCTGTCACATTTATTGCTTGGTTTATGTGTAGCTACATATCAATTACTTGGCAACTAACTAGTTCAGCCTGTCCCAAACACTTACTAGCAACTATCTTCCAAACAACTGCGTCTGTTTCGGCCGGCGGGTCCACAAATTCATGTAAGGAACTTTGTGACAGTGTTGAGGAGGGTGATGATGGTGAAGAATCCAAATTACTGCGCAGCTCGGCCTGCAGGACAGCAATGTTATTATCAGCATCTTTTGTGATGACATGAAGTTTTCCATGGAAACCAGCAAGAAGATAAGGAGATTCTGAATCATCAGAACCATATATAGGGACTTTTCCAATGACAACTTTCCAAGCATCTTCTCCTTGATCATATACCTTGATCCTTCCACTGTCCATAGTATTGGAAGGATCAAAAGCATATAATTCACCATCGACTACGACACTCAATTTTGTACCTGCTTGCCGTGCGGGCCAACCTTCGCCCATACCAAGTGGCATTTCTATCCATGAGTTTGTTTCAGGATCATAGATTTCTCCCCCAACATCAACAAAAAAGGGCCATGAATATAAACTCTGTGGAACGCATAACCTTCCCATGTATGCTGTCAACCCTGTGGCAATCGGCTTTAACATGTCGGCCAAGAAAGCGTTGGGAAGAACCTGAGCTCTCGAGAATGGCATACTAGGGACGTCTGACCATGTACCTGTCAAGGGATCAAAAACTTCAGCAGATTGAAGAGGTATCAATCCAGCTGGACCTTGACTAACCCCTCCAACAACATAAAGCTTGTTATTTAAGATCCCTGTCTTACAGTATGCCCGACCAGTAGACATAGAAGTCGCCTTGCTCCACGTATTCTGCATCGGGTCGAATCGCCAGACACATCTCATAGTCGAAGCTTTAGAGAATCCACCTAGAACATAGAGACATCCACCAACAGCTCCAATAGCACAACCGCAAAAGGGCATTTCATCAAATGCATCCCTCTTTCCAAGAAAGCCTCTAATAACTTCAGCAATTCTAATACCTTCCACCATGTTCCACATCCAAAGCCTAGAAGAAGAACCCTTTTTAGATTCTTCTTCATCAACAACATTAGGCATAGTAGGCAATCTCTGCCATATCCCTGCTCTTGGATCAACGGCATGCCATAGAAGCTTATTTTCTCCTAACTTAACCAACAAATACAGCCACTCTTCCGTTGTCCCGAGTTCTTTTCTTACTTTATATAGTTCCGAACTCGTGACAGTCGACTTCCACTTCCTCGACACCATCCTCACATTGAAGTAACAAATTCTCGGAAGTCTAGCAATAATCTGAATTGATACCTCATCTGGGAGATTTGGAAACAGTCTTGGATTCTCTTCATCGAAGGTAGGCGACATTCTTTGCCTCTTACATGTATCATTCAAAGAGACTCTATCCCACTCACTTTGATCCGAATTAGTATTCTTCGCCACACTGAAAAACGAACCCATATCCGGAAAAAAAAACCTCAATTTCTGCAAGAAAACCAGATTATCAACAGGGGAACTAAGCATTGATCAAATTACCACTTTCTATCATAGACAGAAAATTAGTATAAACAGGCAACAATCCATCCAATTATACTAATAAAGAGAACAAAAAAAATTATATTTGAAACAATACCTCAGAAATTTTCTACACAAATATAACAAATTCATTAATCAGAAAAAACTCCCACATGAGAACTATACTACTCATAATGAAGAAAACTTTGACAATTGATCAACAATGAAATTCATAAATCCTTTCCCACAGTGTCAACCAGAAACTGGTGATATAAACAAGAAGAAAATACAAGTATTACATAATTCATGAAATCATAATATATAGATCCAAGATCATTTATAACTGAAAAAAATAACAAAAATTCAGAATTTCTTACCTACTCTGATATAGTTCATAGAGTACATAGATTATCTTCAATTTTCAAACAAAGCATGATTGATTAACCAAACACATGCATAGTAAAATTTAAAAGGGTAGCCATTAAAATTGAAGAATAAAATCAGAGTCCTATAAATTAAACAAGGCACAATAAAAATCACTAAAATTATATGAAAAAAAAGTGTGTAAGAGAGAGATACTTACAGTAACAGTGAGAAGAAAGAAAGAGTGACACGTAGTTATCTGGGCTTGGTGAAAAAAGTGATTATGGAAGAATAAAATCGATTTTGGGAAGATGCAAACGTAAAAATGAGGGAAAGTGGCATTGTGTTACAGTAACCGCATCATCACGTGCAGTTTCTGTCTGTCTGTGTTTCAAACTTCAAACACAAGTGTTGAATTTGAAGCACTCACTTGAAAATTACTCACACATCTACTTAAATACTAAATTCTGAATATATTAATAGTAGAAACTTGTTTTTTTTATTTTTTTTTATTTTTTATAAACTAAATGGTTGAATTGAAATTTCAGCATGACATGTGTGTGTTTGGTTTCTATTGTTTGTGAGACAAATTATCATTCAATCTAAAAGGTAAATTTTTCTATATAAAAATATTAAAAAATAAAATCACATTCACTTAGTTTGATTTGGATGTTGAATTTAAAAAATCTGATATTTTGTTTTTGAGGATTTTGATATGATAAAGTAATAGATTTCATGCAAAATATAACAAAATAGAGGTGGAAAGATTATCCGTTGAAGATCATGTTCAAAGAAGAGAGTTGATACATCAAATATTTGATAAAACTTATGTGTATTTTTTTGGATGTTTTTCGTGTAGTTCTTTACATAATGATTCAATGAATTGGTTTTTATCTTGACTTCATAATGAAAATGATGAATTTTCCTATTATGTAGAGGGCTTGGATATCTGATTGTCTTCAGACCAATGCCAACCCAACTAATGAATTATCTATGAGTCGTGGGTTAAGGCAAGCTGATCCTTTGTCATCATTTTCATTTTTGTTTGCAGCATAAGTGTTTAATTCTTTGTTTTTAAGGTTGATAGATTGGAAAGTTTTATGGATTTCAAGTGAGTAATGATAAAACATTTAAAGGTTCTCATTTTCAATTTGGAGACAATACGTTGATTATCGGGAGGAAAAGTTGGTGCAATATTCATACAATTAAAGCTACTCTTTTGCTTTTTGAACCGTTATCTAGATTAAAAGTGAACTTTCACAAAATTTTACTAGTTGTGGTATGTTGATAGATCATGCTTAAATGAGGCAGCATTAATGTAATTGTAAAGTGGAATTGTTACCTTGGGAAATACTTAGGACCACCAATGGGTGACAATATACCCGTAAATTATCCTTTTGGAATCATGTTGGTGATCAAATCAAAGAAGGATTATCTGCTTGGAAGTTCCAAAATCTCTCAATGGGTGGTCGTCTAATTCTTTTGAAAGTTGTCTTAACCTCTTTACCAATTTACTTTCTCTCTCTCTTTTTTTTTTATAAAAAGCTCCTTCAAGTATCATCTTGAAAATCGAGTCTCTTTTTAAATCATTTTTACGGGGAGGGTGGTGACAAGGCTCGTAAATCCATTTTGATTATTAGGACAAAATGTGTTTGCCTAAAGAAAGAGAGGTTTAAGACTGGGAAGTATATTTATTTTGTTTCATTTAGCTCTCTTAGGGAAGTAGTGTTGGAGGTTAAGGAGGGACAAATTATGGTGGAAGGATATTTTTAGTATTGAAACGCGTGATGATATGAGTGGAGAGAGAGGCGTCCTCTCTTTGAGAATGCATCTAAGAAGATTGAGAAAAGTAGTAACACATTGTTTTGACACGATTCTTGGTTGAGTGGGGATGTATTAAAAGAACGTTTTAGTACGTTGTTTAATTTAGCAGATGGATAAATTTTTTGTTTGTTTAGGAAGAGTTAGTGGAGGAGTCTAAGGTTGTTTCTAACCTTTCTTTTGAAGAAAATTTGGAGGATGAATGGATTTGGGACCTTAATTGCAATGAAGTATTTTTACTCAAAGAAGTTTATGTGTTGATATCTAACTTAAAGCAATAACATATTCCCCTTTGTGTTGATATCGTTGTTTGCTTGAAGATTGTTTATTGATAGACTCCCTACTAAAAATAATTTGATTCGTAAAGGGGTACAAAATTTAGACTTGCCTTTATCTATGGAAGGATGCAATTTGAATGAATCATCCAAACATTTTATTTTTTGATTGTTTGGTTTGTGATAAGTTATGGTTGAATATCTTGTTTTAATTAGGATTAAGTTGTACATTGATAAACAATAGCCTTTGTCACGTGGTTTAATAGATTTGGTATCAAACTAATAACAAACTATTATAAAACTTATGTATGAGATTTGAATTGATTTACCTATGAGCACCCCTAATGCTCATACCCCCTAATTTTTTTTTACAATAAAGACCCAAATTTTATTGGTTTCTCATCACTTATGTTAGTTTCGATCCATAGTATTCGAAGGTCTAAGCATGGTGTCTAGACCGTCCAACCAATGAAAAAACTGGTTGACCCATATCCTGTTTAATTAGTATCACTCTCGTCCTTATTTTTTTTTGGTACAATCACTCTCGTCTTTATTATTTTGTTACTTGTGGAGAATATATATATATATATATATCAATTCAACATTAATTATTATTTTATCAATAATATATTTAAGTATTTATCGTAGAGAAAGAAAGAAATGAAATGAAATAATATTATATTTAAGTGTTTAATACGAAGAAAAAAAACTATCAAAAATAACAAAAGTCATAAGTTTTTTTAGTATGTGTAAATAACCTTAAGACGACAATTAAAAAAGAATGAAGATATTGTAGTACTAAAGTAAAATTCTAATTTAGTTATCAGAAAAAAGTGTAACTATTGTTGAACTTGAAAGTTAGCTGAAGATTAAACTAATAACTTCCAACAATAATTTTAATTTTTTCTTCGTGTGAGTACGCCAAAAGAGAAATTTTGTCCTTCGGTTGTGGCTTTATTAACTCCTCTAAAGGGTTATGTAAGAATTTTTTGGATGTTTGAGAACTACTGAACTAATGAAAAATAAGTGAATGAAAAGCATATCGCGTGAAATGAGATTTGCAAGTTATATTTATAGACAAATTGATGATCACGTGAAACACGATGCTATTTCACAGTCATTAACAATGACGTCAAATCTCATGAACAAGCCAATTTATGATCACGTCATTAACGATCTATTTAATTCGAAAATATATGATGATTTCAATCACATGATACTATTTTATTGTCGTCAACGATGATGTCAAATAACGTGAACAATCCAATTTATTGTCGCATCATTAACGATGACATCAATAACGATCCATTTAATCCAAAGATATATGATGATTTCAATCGATAACTAAATCTAAAACAAGCAATCAATATGATGATTTCACCAATTGAAAGACTAGAAGTGTCATGGGTTGGAGCATCATATGGAAAGGACACAAGATTTAATGAAGTTGAAATAGAATATCAAAGTGGTTCATATTTATCAGGAAAATCTTTGTGCTAACGTTCTTGCTAATATGTGTTGCTCCACAAATCTTGAAACTCTTTTGTTTCAACAACCTCCTCCTTTGGTTGCTCAAATTGTAGTATGTAATTTCATGAGAATTTCGTTTTCCCAATTAGTTTATCGGTAGTTTTTCTCGTTTTTTGGGGCTTAGACCCCATTGTATTAAAGAAAATAGCAATTTATTTATATCTGTTTTTTTATGTCTTGAAAGCAAAACAACAACATTATTATAAAAACAAAAAAACACAGCAACATATTTTTCACTAGCTAGCCACTCCACAGTTCACACCAGAGTAGAAGAATGAGTTCACATTACACTAGTAATGGGCAGAAGTGGAGCAGAACCATACCGTCCCAAGTAGAAGGGTTCAAAATCTCGAACAAGTC
>Ga0228710_1002069_pt1 | contig 31158 bp, 18 predicted proteins | sample MedpolnodulmetaG_FD_177995 | JGI IMG/M metagenome (GOLD analysis project Ga0228710, IMG submission 177995) | Root nodule microbial communities from Medicago polymorpha collected in Santa Monica, California, United States - pink nodules | ecosystem: Host-associated > Plants > Roots > Nodule...
CCCCCCTTCTTGTGGTTTTTCTCACCTTCATAAGAGACCATTGAAACAAAGATACTATCGAAATACTTAAGTCGAATCTTAAAGAATATTGGTTAATTAACCATGAGATTGATCGTACCTTTGAGAAGGAATTGATATGTTTCCTAAATAAATGAAAAGATAAATGGTAAAATTTGGTACTCGTTGCCATAAAGCTAAAGGAATGATTCATATCAAAATTGAAATGATTCCTATCTAGGCCTTTTTGAAAATTTGTAAAATGGCAAAAATTGTGGGGGCAAGGAGGGTTTTTGTTTCTTCTAAAAAAAAATTCCATTCGCAACTCGCGATAAAAGGCATGTATCGAAAGATGTAAAGCCTGCTGTGTGAAAACAGAAGTAGCACAACAACACAAAAAAATTAAATTCGGCAAGAAAATATTGTCGAGATGCTGAAATGGGAAATGTTAGGATACAAAATGTCTTAACAACGCCAAACAAAAAGGGAAAAAGCGATAAAGGGTTGAAATTAGAATGGTATCTACGTGCTCCAGGTGTTCATCAGGATCTGTTGTGTCGTCGTAAGTTTCCAGATTGGGCGGCTTTGCAAAAGCGCGAGGGATAGGAAACCCCATTATTTTTATGGTAAATGGACCATTCTAGTGGCTCTTGATGTTGCACTTTGGAGAATAACTATCCTTCCTCCGATGGCTCTGGTGTGGAGGTGAGTCTTTCCCTCTGCGGTGGCCTGGAGACTTTCCCTGGCGAAGATATCGAGGAGAGTGACTTTTACTTCCTTTCTCTAAATCATCTAGAGGTTTTCCACCGCCTTTGTGGCGGTTTGCAGGAACAAAAACGTCATTGTCAACAACCACTGATGTTTCATGGCGCTTATTTCGCTGAGCAACTTTGATTTACGTAACAATTTCCATCATAATCTTCTCTTGATTCTATTCAACATGTTTGAGCTATTATTGTGTTGCTGGAGAAAATTCACTAGACTCATCAAAAGCTCGTCCGTCTCTAATGGCAGAGGATTTGGCGGAGGAAGAGGAACATCCTTCATACGTGGAGAAGGTGGAGGTGGAAGTAGCGTCATTTCGATCGCTGTGGGAGGACAAACGTTGATTGTTGCATCAAGGACAAGAACGTTCACGTTTCCTTCTTGATTCACTGGTTCAATAACTGGAATCACTTGGTGTTGGAGGAATTGGATCACAGGACGTGATTCCTACACGGTGGAAGAGCGACTCACGGAGGTTCTCATGCGAGTTCCGGCCATTTCTTTGAAAGATGGAGCAATAACTGTCAACCGTTGCAGTGGACTAACGTGTAACTGAAAACATTTACGGGGGAGGAGCGGGTAACATAAAATAGTTACAGTGGAGGATAGTTATAATGTGGTGGTTAGCAAACGATCCCCTCCTTCTAGAGCCAAATGATCTGTCCGGTGAGGAACTAATGGAGGCAACGATGGAAGAAGGTGCTCCAGTATGGTAGCGACAAGTCTTCACGTTGGAACGAAAGGTTCCTGTAGGCACGTTTGCACTCCAACGCTCAAGTAGTATGGGAAATGAGATAGAATGTGTGAAAAGTGTGGGAAAAGTGAATCATACCTTGAGGGTGAAGCTAAGTCACCCTTATATTGGCGTGTGTGTGAATAACCCTCTCCATGAGATGCGGCGCCTCATCAGGAGGCTGTTGGAGAACACGTGTATGGTGTCTGTAGCACGGGGGCGTACTCTAGTAGGGTAGGGTGCACTATTGCTAGTGCATTCATTTGGGCCATGCACCTTGGTCTGGTGGATGTTTGATCCACGTGTCAGTGTTGGATTGACTTTCCAGCCGGTCTATAATACAAACTATATCCTTCTATGTGGTGAGAAATCTGAATTTTACATTGCAATAGTAATAGATATACCAATTGAAATGTGTTTTTGTGATATGTAACATATTTAAGTATGTGTTTGGCGAACCGTTCACATTAAGACACCACATTTACATGTTTCTCGATACATGTTTTCAACACAAAAGCCAAACTCTCCTTATTAGAACTTCATGTTGTCACACGTTTGAAGATTTTGGCCAAATATCCAAAGAAAAATACTTTTAGGCACACACCGTTTGTTCTCAAACACCTTAAACTAACAAAAATACCTTAAATGACAATTAACTATCATTCAGTGACTACACCTCAATTTATTTGTTTTCTACCGTTGGTTAACTACCGTATGTGAGAGAAGTAAATAACTACCATAGTGATGCATGTAGGGCACTGAATGATAGTTAACTACGTAGATGAGGATGATTATTAACTATCATACACATTCGAACAATAATTAGTTGTCGTTTTGAGTATTTTCTTAATTAGTTGTCGTTTTGAGTATTTTCTTTGGTTTATGGTGCTTGAGAGCAAACTATTGGTGTCTAAAGAGTAGTTTTCTATCAAAACAGGCAATAAATATCATACTCCTCAAGTGGTCACTCCTAATCCAATAAAAGTGCAATGGGGTACCTACAATGAGAGAAAGAGAGTGAGTGAACAGCATTGGCCAGCTGTTACTAGCCATAGTACCAATACTCATTGCCATGCGCACCACAATATCTTTCTTAATGTCCTTTTCTTGGTATTTGAATTCCATCCTGGCATCTGATGTGGCACACTCCTCGATGATGTGTCCATTGAATTATGGAATAAGAGCTTGCTTCCCAAGCCACTTAAAAATTTAAATTGAAAATATTTTTCACTATAAAAACCCAACAAGCCAAAGAGTCTCAGTGTCTCAAAGTAACAAACTTCACTCTCTATACTCTATTCTCATCTTCAAATGTCTTCAAAAATGTGTTGGTTTTTTGGTTTGTTTGTATGTCTTATGTTAAGTGTGTCTTTGTCTACCTCTTCCAAGTTTGATGAACTCTTCCAACCAAGTTGGGCTTTTGACCATTTTCTCCATGAAGGAGATCTCCTTAAACTCAAACTTGATAACTCTTCTGGTAAATACATCATTTCTTTGTAAACTTTTTCCAACCACAAACCTAGTTATTTTTCACACCTTAAAATCTTTTAAAACTAAGAATCTATCAAGACCCTTTTCTTCACGTGGCATTCATTTAATCCATATTTTAAACATATTTTTGTATATGATTTTGATCACTTATAGAATGGAATTAATTAATATGAGTGTTTCTTTTTATTTGGTAAAATTGCTAATTATATGTTGTTTAATTAATTAACAATTGCATGGACATTCAGGTGCTGGTTTTGTATCCAAAAGCAAGTATATGTTTGGGAGAGTATCAATCCAGCTTAAGCTTGTTGAAGGTGACTCTGCTGGAACTGTTACAGCTTTCTATGTAAGTGAATTAATTAAATATAAATTAAAATCAATTATTTTATTTTATTACCATTCTAGTATATTTGAGAAAAAAATTCATTAAGACTATACAAAATACAATCTTATTTCTATTAATTATTTTTTAATCAAATGTTAAGGAAGATTAAGAATATATTTGAACTTTGAAGTGATATGAAAAAAAATATCAATTCAAAATACATACTATTTGATGTGTCTATCTTTGATTAACTATTCATCCTTTATTTTTGTCATCAATGGAGATGCTCTACCTCTTGGACCCTAATCAATATTATACAGTTCATTCAAGTGCAAGAAATTTTTTACATTTATATTTTGGTACTCAATGAAAAGACTACTATAGTACCACAGTTATTATTATATGACAGCTACCTCTTGTCCAATTAATATTTTTTTTTTACTTTTTTTTCCCTACTTTCCAATCATCAAACGAGTCAAAAAAAAAAAAAAGAAGCACAAATTATCAATACTTTATACTAAATTAATTTTTGGTGATTTTATTTATTCTCATAATATTCTGTGGTTGAATTGACATTGTTACTTTAAAGTATATGTATGAATTATTGAGGAATCTAATTGACTATGATCTGACATTTGTGATATAGATGTCATCAGAGGGTCCAAACCACAACGAGTTTGATTTTGAATTTTTAGGCAACACAACAGGAGAACCTTATTCTGTACAAACAAATGTGTATGTGAATGGAATTGGTAACCGTGAGCAAAGACTTAACCTTTGGTTTGACCCTACCAAAGATTTTCACTCTTACTCTATTTTCTGGAATCAACGTCAAGTTGTGTAAGCACCTTATTACACTGTCAATCTAATTAATATTATGTGTAACATTATTTATTTGTATAGAACTAACATGTTGCATTACTTGCAAATTTCTATATATATATATATATATATATTTCATAATACATTTATAAAATATATAGTTAGCACATTTATAACATAGTTATCACATAAATAGTTAATGAAGTTAACTTGTAAATTTGTCACACTTTTTATTTACTCTTATTTTAAAAATATAGTGTGAAATAACTTTATATGATACTCATTAGTAATTGTTTTCTTAAATCAAAGGAATAAGTAGTAATTATTATGTTTTCTACTTTAGTATTATATATGTAAATTTAGTGAAGTTTAATAACAAAAGTGAAGAGAGTTTTTTTCATAAAAAAAGAAAGGTGAAGAGAATAAAATATAAGAAAGGGAATAATGAGGTTGGATGAGTCTGAAAAGGTTGTAAAAGGAAACAAAAAAATGCATGCTTTATTTTTCTCAATGGTGGTTGAGCCATCATAGGCTTTGATTGTCATGGTGTTCCCCCGTGGGTCACTCAAAAACAAATCAATGGAAAATAAAAGGTGATGGAATCTTGTACAATTTATGTCAATACTCCTAATTGGTTAATTGCAGAATACGTTTGTACAGACACTAAACTCTGTCCTCTGTAATTTCTGCAAATTTTTTTGGACATTTTAGCAGCATGCCATGCGCAACATTTTTTAACCTTTTTACTTCATAAGGGACCACTCATTCAACAGTAAAAACAAAAATATGTTCTTTATTAAAAATATATTGAGTGTTGGTAACATGTGTGATTGGACTTAGACATTTGTTAAGAAATCACTGGAATAATTTGACAGTTGTACTTTCAAATACTTCCTAAAAACGCAAGTAAAATACTAAAATATCATCAGCGGTAGTTAACTATCGTTGACTTATAACTAGAAAATCGACAACAGTTAATTGCTGCTGAGTTTTTTTATCATTTACTTGTGTTTGTAAGACACATTGAATTGAACGTAGAACTTTGTTCTTGGAAGCAATAATTTTAAAATTTTCAAGAATCTGAATACCCAATCTCCTAAGGGAACATGCTACTTTGCCATATTTTCTTACCCCAATATTTTAATATATTCAATGATTGGTCATATTTAAATTGTAATAATATTTTTTTCATTTTAACCTTAGCAATTTAAATTTAGGCTTTCTAAAATTTAGGATGCCCATAAGTTGGGTACATAATTCACACGATATTCCCTGATCAATAATTAATTCAATTAATTAGGACACTACTAGACTTCTTGGTATTATTTTTTTTATATAATTTTTTTTTATAATTATTGATGAAAACTTAACTTTTTATTTTTTATTTTTCAACAATCAGATTTTTAGTGGATGAAACACCAATAAGGGTACACACAAACATGGAACATAGGGGTATACCATATCCAAAGGACCAACCAATGGGTGTATATAGTTCAATATGGAATGCAGATGATTGGGCAACACAAGGAGGAAGAGTGAAAACAGATTGGTCTCATGCACCCTTTATTGCAACTTATAAAGCCTTTGAAATCAATGCTTGTGAGTGTCCAGTTTCAGTGGCTGCAATGGATAATACAAAGAGATGTAGTAGTAATGAAGATAAGAAATATTGGTGGGATGAGCCTAATTTGTCAGTGCTTAATTTGCATCAAAGTCATCAACTTATGTGGGTTAGGAATCATCATATGGTTTATGATTATTGTAGTGATGGTTCTAGGTTTCCTATTACTCCTGTTGAGTGTGTCCATCATCGTCATAGTTAGTGATTGATGAAATGTTTATTGTTTAATTAGGTGATGTGAAAGTTTGGCTATGGGAGAAAATGGGGAATGAATGTAAAAAGAAAGAAATGGAATATGTTCCTTGTCTTTTATATTATTGTAAGATATTATTGATAAATAATATATAATGTGAATAACTAAGTCTTTTTTCTAACAACCTTATCTCAATACACAATTCTCTATTGATTGAGATATATGTGTCTTAGTAAATATTGTAAGCTAAAGGCTAAGCCCTATACGAATTTGTGGGATTCATAAGATTTTGAAATATAATGTGTGTTTAAAAGGGTATTTTTAACATAATTTATAAATTAATTAAATGTTATGTAATATAAATGAAATCCAATTGTATAAAAATAGTCATAAATTACTACCAAGTTGCTTCTAACATGTTTGGAGTGCCAAATGGCTCATTCAACTTAGTAATCCAAATCAATTCAATCTATTTTTTATTTGAACTTGTTTCAGTTGAAGTATAATCTTACCTGATCAACGTAACGATGTTTGGTGCGGTGAGTTTGTTGACTTTGTATGTTGGAAAGAATGTGTATTTTTTGGGTTTGCCAATCTTCTGTAAGATGGTGTGCTTCGTCAACAACATTAGCACACAACTCATTCTCATCCTTCCAAAGTTCAAGATTTTGATGTTTCCATATACTCCAAAAACTGCGGTCATTCGTTGAGCATGTTTATGTCTCCGAGTTTGCAAAAAATAAAAAATGACAATTACGTCCGAATCGCTGGTGAGAACAGCATGGTGAACATCATCCCACAATCCGCCCATTTGCCATACTTGGGTTGCGAAAGAACAATCAAACACAACATGCACGAAATCTTCATGATTAGAATTACAACTTACGATTAAATTCTTATATTGCTAAAAAAGAGATTAATTTCTTATAAATAAAAAACATTATATCATGTAAATAAACAAATAAAGTGAGAATTTATTATTTAAGAGGCCTATAAAAAAATTCTTTAAAAAAAAGCCTATAAAAAATTATAAGAAAAATTAATCATTTTTATGTCTTATTTATTTTATATCTAAGTGTGTGTTTGGATGGAGGGTTTGGGAGGGGAAGGGAGGAGAGTGTTTACTTTTCATTTTTAAATTACGGAGATTATGAAATGTTTTATAAAAAGTTAATATATTAACATGATAAACAATCATATAATACTTCAATCACACTTAATTTATTTTAGAAAAACATGTTATATAATCCGTAATTTAAAAACGAAAAGTAAACTCTCCCCTCTCTTCCCTTCCCAAACCCTCAATCCAAACACACCCTAAAAGATACTTTTTTAATGACGATATATCTATATGTACAATATATGTACAACAGTGTTGTTTTTTGACAATATCTAAAACACAATGTCAAGTTCCCAAAAATCAATTGCTTATTGATGCAACAGATTTATTCACTAATGAAGCGTCTTGCATACTTCAATGACTCTGCATTTGGCATCGAATGACATTGCAATTAGTACCACAAGGCTCACGGGTTGGAAGGAAATTGCCATTGGTTTGTGGGGGACCAAAATAAATATCATTTGATTGGGGGAACAGAGAATTGAAATAGAACTTGTACTATTTTGGAGGCAATGAAAATAATTAATTAATTAGATGAAATAGAAAGTTGTGGGCCAAAATATTTAAGAATCAAGGACTTAGCTTTGTTGGGTAATGTTTTTTTCGTGTCTTGTGTAACAAATACTATTGCTTAATCTTATTGAAATTTATCTATGCAATTTGCATCATAAAATGCCAAGCAAGAGTGAAAATCAAGGAATGGTTAATTGTTTTATTGCTTTTCTGGAGATTTGTCCGAGATAATGTGAGAAAGAACCAGATTCATTAAGAGGAAATCTGATTCATAAACAAATCAAAAGCAATGTATTAGAATTTTTAATAGCACCCCTTTGGAAAAGGGTTTTTATCAATCCGAGGATCATTTTTCAATGTATAGAATATGATATGATTCGATATGATTGTCTCGCTTTTCCTACAACTTTATGAATAGGGAAAAATAAGTTTATATTGTTTGATTAAATATCACATTATATTGTGCAAATCCTTTCTTTTCAACATACTCCTTCTATTGCAAAATACTAAGTAAACCTATTGGACTAATCCGTGGTGTTGGCTTGGAGTGAGGATCTTCTTCATTTATACAACCAAATGAAGTTTGTGAGTAAGATAGATTAGACACAAAAATATGGTGGTGGGTTCTATATTAAATAGGTCTCACCGGTATTAATTATTAATTATTTGGGTCTTGCTATCAAGTGTCCTGGGGACATTGTTTAAGGAATTCACAAAAAGAAAGTTTGTCTTGAAAATACAAGTCAAACATATATAAAAGTCATAATTACACAATTTTCAAGATAAAAACTGCTAATTTTGGATGCTTAAACAATGCCCTAAGGACACTTGTTAGCATTTTTCTAGTTATTATTTTCATGTTTTATTGTATTTTTATTTATCTAAATGGAAGAAAATGAGAGAATTTTAAATGGAGATGATTCTAATTCGTTGGCTTGAGACCTTGGAGTGTATTCTTCTTCAATGTCTCAAATTCGATTTTTACTGATGAGAATTTGGATGAGCTAGTTTATCTTCTTCAAAAGACAACGTTATGTAAAAGTGAGTCAAACAAAGTTGATAATACTTTTGCTTATATTTTGTAACGAGAAAAGTAATTGGGCGGTGTTGAAAATATATATGCATAACATAATCTTGTAAGCTGATCCAAAGGGGGGCCTAAGAAGCGGGGATATGTCCCGTATCCCGTCCCCAAACTACATTCAGGAGAACTTTCTCGTATCTTCTATATCAGAGTTTAAACCCAACTCTTAAATATTATAATGTATTGTCTTTACCAATTGATATATATTCTCACGAAGACAATAATTTAAATGAAATGGCTATGATATCGATGGGAGTTGAACCCATGACATATTTAAGAGTTACCAGACTTGTGGTTTAACGAATTATAGAGTTTAATCTTCATCTACTGTTAGTTTCTTGTAGAATGTTAACCAGTGCCTTAAGAACATTGGTTAAACATGCAAAATAAGTAAGTTTTGGTGCAAAAGGTGTGTAATTATTATTTAATCAAAAATAACATCTTATATTTTCAAGACAAAAATTTTATTTGTAGATTTTTTAATAAAGACACTGGTTAACAAAACCGTAGTTTCTTTTATAAGTTCTCTGCACACAAGAGTCTAAATGGTGGAGTCTCACTAGCCAAAAGAATCCATAATGAAACCTACGTGGATCCAAAATGATCAATAGAGTAGTGCCACTGGACAACAAACATGTGAAACCTGTGTTGCAATTGATGCAGTTATCCTAATAATTAGAGCCATTTGTTTAATTACCATCTCGTGTCAATAAGGTTGGATCATTGGCTTATCTCAACAATTTAAGTTTGTCTTTCAGAGGATATAGAGGCTAGAAATGCTACGATGGTTTCATTAATTTGAAAGGGATAGTTATGGGCCATCTTCAATGAAGTGTGACAAAAAAATATGATTGATCTTTTTTTCAACGTAAATTATTAAATGGAGGGCCCTATTTGGTTAAATGTTATGATGAGTTTTGAGGGTAAAATGTTGAGTTGGATATGTATCGTAGTCATATTTAATTGTTTTGTATGATGAACACCTGAAAAAGGCAAATTTCTAGCTATGATTAAGTGTATTCAAAGCACATATCCAATCGTATCCTTGTGGAATGGCTATAATACGATCATACTATGCATATAACTTGTGCGTTTTGGTAAAAAAAAGTATATAATTCGTGCGTTGTACGGGTTTGATTACAATACATACTTGAAATATGTTTACAAATGAGAAAATAATAATTGTGATAAGCATAATCACATAAAGTTAAGTGGTTGATAATATTTTAAAATATGTTGATATTGTTATGTTTAATATTAAATATAAGAGGGTTGTTTAATTAGAAACTATATGAGAATTTATATTTGTTTAAATATTTTAAGGATAATTAATATAGTTCTTGGTGATTCGTGTTAATATTTCATACGTTTGAAGAGGTGTATCGTATTTAATATTTTATCATAGTAGTTAAATCATATAAGAACTTTTCTTTTTATGAATCGCAATTGTGCAGTTGTAAGTTTTTTCACTTTTTCTCTTGGTATCACTTATTCTTTTCGATCAGAGCTAGAGGTATTCATGTTTCCTGTCAATATTGTTCATAAAAATGGTTGAAATAATCAGTCAGAATGTGATTCGTCCTTAGAGGTTTTGTCTATTTCTCTCTCATATTTATTCAAAATTCAATTCATGTGCTGATACGGTGACTTCTTTTATATTTTTCTCTCTAACTTTTATTTAGTATTGGTCTCGATTTTTTAGTCTATTGTTTGGTTTACCATTTTCTTATTTATTTAATTCCTATTTTTGGTTTGTTAAAGTCAATAGGATAAAAAGAAATTAAAAACACTTGTAACTCATCAATTTAATAATTTAAATTATTTAATTCCTATTTTTTGGTTTGTTAAAGTCAATAGGATAATAAGCAATTAAAAACACTTGTAACTCATCAATTTAATAATTTAAATTATACCGTATTGATCGAGAGAGTGGTAAATAGTTATCAAATATGAAGAAAGAAAAAGGTAGTTGAAAGATTAGTGAAGCAAATAAATGATTGTCATAGTTAAAAAAATCATTGAAATATTTTTATTGATTCGACAGCTTCATTAATACATAAATATAGTTCCAAATAAAAAATTAAGGGTCTATGAAAGATATTATTTAAGTGTTATATGTATTTTCAAATATATAAAAATTTGTAATACAAATTCAATAAATTGGAATATAATTGATGATAATATTTGGATCAAAGATCTATGCTTACATGGGTTGCCAATTTTCATATGCTTCTATAGCATCAAGGATGCAACAAAAGAAGGAAAAAAAAAATAGAAGTCTCCTTTATCATCTTCTTATCATTCCCGTGGAAAAAATAGCCATATACACGCATAAAAAATTCAATAAAAAATAAAGCTATAAAAATAGACTAACAAACATTGCAAAAATAAACAAACGTGAGTAGTAATATATATATCCACTTCCATAAAAAATGTGAATTGTTCAAATTTTCCTACCTTCACTTGCACAATGGGATTGTTATAGTCTTCTTCTACTCTCCACAAAATGATGTTAAGTTTTCCTTTGAATATACTTTGATATTTTGGAACTTACATGATTTTCTATATATCAGAAAATGACTGAAAAATAATATGCTTATAAAAAAATTAAAAAATAATAGTTGTATGATTTAAGTAATCTACTTACTTGTTACCATTGCTTGGTACATAATAGCCATATTTTTCGATGAAAAAGTTGATAAATATGGGAAAGGAAGGAGGCCACACAAAATGGATGTAGTTGTAAAATATGGAGAAGTGCATGGGATTTTGCAAACTTATAAAGGATATTCTCTAAGAATTTATTTATTTCTCAAAACGTTTTTTTTCTTCCATATTGTACATTTTGTGGGTAATCGCAGGTATTGAATTATGGTTGTTGAGCTTCAATCATCATTCAAGAATAAAGATATGGCTCCCTAAAAAAATAAAAAAGATATGGCAATGTATTTTATGAGAAATTGTGCATATTTTTTGAGTAAAAAAAGCTATATTATAATATTTTTGGGTTGCAAATGTTGATTTATGTTCAACTTAAGTGGAGAATTAAGACAAATACATGACGAAATGACAGTTACTTATTTGGCATCTTCCAATGTGCAATTTACTTTTTTTCTTCCTACTTAAATATTAGCGAACGTTTTTGTTTTGTATCATTAACATCACACATTAAATTGATATCGTTTAGATAAATAATGAATTTTAGAATAAGAGAGAGTGGAGAGTAAGAGAGAGTGAGAATGAACTCTTTTAGAATTGCCACATAGACATAATGCTTGCATATGATTAACTTAAGTTTCCTTTACAAAGATATACTAGAACTAACAATCGAGAAGCTAATATGTTGCAATATGATGCCCGTTTGTTTTGGATTTTTTTGAAAAAAAAATCTATTTTTTTAACTAAAAAATCACTTATTTTTATTTTTGTAGTGTTTGTTTTTTATTTTTAAAAAGTCCTTTTTGTTAAAAAAAGTCATTTTTAGCCACAAAATGAAAAGCTAATTAAAGTAGCTTTTTCTAAATCTAATTATTTTATAAATGTAATGAAATCAAGTGTAAGAGTTTCAAAACAAATTAAAAATGATTTTAATAACAGTAAGCAAACAGAAATAGTTGTAGATTTTTTTTATGGAAACCATTCTTAATGTCAAACACTATTCTTACATATGATATGACTGACCTTATAAGCTAAGAATGGGGGTTTTTCATTGCATGGGAAGTTACAGTAGCGCAAATATTGTAACATATGCTATTATTGTTACTCATTCAATTTTCAGAGTGTCGTACCAATTGACCTGACCTCTAGCAATTTTATCATTATAGTTGTTCAATATTTTCATTACTGAACATCATCCTATGATATCACTGACCTTATCATTGTTATAAAAAATGCGACTTAAGTCCCAACATCCTGGTTTTTGCGACTTTGTGTAGCTTCAACGACTCAAATCCATAGCAAAGTCCCAAAAACAGGCAAAATCCTATCAAAATCGCGCAAAATCGTGACATCTGTTCAAAATCGCAAGATTTTGTTCATTTTTTGATAAGGGTCAATTTTTTTGACCCGATTCGTAAATTGACCTGATTTGAATCCATGACCGGTTCTATAAATACCCAAAAGGCCAAAAAAATTCATTCTTTCACTTCCCTCGCACTTCCTCAATAGTTACACGAGATTGTTCATATAATTGGCGATTTATTCGTGATATATGCTTACATATAAGCTTTGCCATTAAATATTTTGTTAGGCCTCTAGTCTTTGCCTTGAAACTTAATAGCCTTACTCACTTGTGATCAAGTATTTTGTCAGGCATTTAGGATTTTCCTTTAAGTATTTTGTCTAGGTTATTTACCATTATTATGACTACTAAAGAATATTTGCATCTAGGCTTTGACTCATTTCTGTATATGTATTTTGTGGACCTTGAACTTTAGTCATTTATGACTATATGCAATTTGTAACATATATTTAGCATTATTTTTGTTTTGGTGGAATCCTCGATTTTGATTGCGATTTTACGAGTCCCGACTTTGCTATCCTATATCGATTCTACAAAAGTCCTCGAGTAAAATCCTACGATTTCGATTGCGATTTTACGAGTCCTGATTTTGCTACTCCCTTCCAACTTGAAGTAAAGTCTCGATTTTGATAACCTTGACTTATTACAGTAAAAGAATTGTTATGCGACACGTTGTGTGTGGAGCATTCACCAACAAAAACATTATTCAACGTTACGGCAACACCACAATTTAGATAGAACGAAATAGATTAAACAAAACATGTTTGGGATGGTAACGACGGTAAAAAATTATCTAAATTATGGTAACACCGCAATTTAGATAAAAGAAAGCAATATTAAATGCAATGCTAATTTCAAACAGAACTTTCCATTTGGCTGGTATATAAAAACATTGTCCTGAACGTTCTTCAATCATTGCCGTGATTAGCACACAAAAAATAAATCATTACTTAATTGCCTCTACTGTAACATGTTACTTTTTGATAGAAATACAATGGAAAAGATCAAATGAATTAATTATCTAGTTTGGAATGTTCACAGTGGTAAAAAATTATTTAAATTACAGCAACACTGAAATTTAGATAAAAGAAAGCAATATTAAATGCAACACCAATTTCAAACAGAAACGAAATTAAGCAAGACAGAAACGAAATGTCATTGAAGGAAATGCTGCTTGAATAAGGATTACAAAACATAAAGTTTGGATTTTTTTTCACAACCAACTTTAACAACTTTCAACAAACATTAAGAAAAACATAAATTTAAGAAAAATTCGTTCCACCATCAGCAAGCATTCAAATTCCTATTTGCGAATGACACGAAGGTAAAGAGTCTTGTATGTCAAAGCATGATAAGACAACAAAACTTGTATGTCATTGTTGGCCATGATTCTGTGAATGTGATGGGATCTGAAAGGATGAGAGGAAAATCAGAGTGAATCAATCATATATCATGAAAGTGGAAATCCAATCAAGAGACCATTAAGTGTCATAAATGATAATTAATGGTGTTTTTGTCAAACTTTGTAGCCAGATTAAAGATTGGGAGAAATTTTGGGAAGATGTTATGTATTTGAATTCCATCAAGAGTATTTGAGTGTTTGACTTCCTTGCGTGAATCAACATGTATTTAAAGCGTGCATTTATGTTCGTAAACGATTGGGAGAAAGTTTTGGAGGATATTATTTATGATGGCTTAAGTCCTGGCTAAGTGATTTATACATACCATTAAAGCTGGAGATCGAGGGCTGAGATGAAGTTGGCTTGTGTGGAGATTAGTATAGATCAATCTAACGGCCAGAATGAATTGACACCAAAAGTATTAGGGTTAGGGTTTGGAGTGTGTGTGTTGCAATGTTGATTAGGATTAGAAATAAGTATGATAATACGATCATATTGCAACCAAGCAATGTAGCATCATTTTGTTTTAAATGATTTTTTTTTTTTAAAAAAAAAACTACTATCATAAATTATATTTCCATTAAACAAAATGAATAAGTTACAAAGTTTTTTTGTTAATAAACTTCACGACATGCATCAGACCGAATTGCACGATCACTTTGAGTAACGCCAAGTTTTCCTCACTCTTGGGCTCTCTCCAGCAACTCATGGATTTAAAAAAAACAATATAAATACAAATTAAATTTTACACCCCTCCTCTTGGTGAAAAAATATTGTTTGTGTATTCAATCATGTCATTATATTATGTCACTTTACTATACTTAAAGTGAAGAGTAATTTGCTAACAATAAATTAATCTAAATTGTAAGAGATTTTGACCCCTTAAACACGTGGTTAGGGGTTTCATCCTTGCATCTTAAATACCGAGAAAATTTGGTTGAAAAGAGATAATCTACCTTATGTGTCACATAAGTTTAGTAAACTGGCAGACAATTTGGTCTTGTACCACCAACCAATCTCCATAGATACTATGTCCAATATTTTCTGCATTATTTAAATTTTGTTTGTGTTTTTTGTTGGTGTAAGCCTTGAAGGTCAATAATTTTATTAGAATTTGGTACTTGTGTTAGATTATTTATTAATAGCAATAAGACAATTTTTTATTATGTTTATTTTTTCAAAGTAATAAAGTGTCTATAATAGCTAGTTCGTTTAATAGAACATTAATTATGGCTCAATCGTGAGACATCGTTAAATATAATTCAACCAAAGCCTTTAGGCCGTCAACCGAAGCCGAGTCTTTAGGGTCTTTAAGACAATATAAGTTCTTAGGCATCCACATCATTACACCCTTAGAAACTTCAACCTTCCTAATGTGACAATGTGGTGTGATGTGATCAAGACTTCCACAATAATGACAACTAATGTTGTGATTATGTGATTTGCAATCGTCTTTTTGTTAAAAAAAGATTAATTTTTGTAGGATCTTCTAAAGGAGGTTCTTTTTTCCTTTGACTTAATGGCAAACTTCATTTCACCTTTGGAGACTTGTTCTAATTTGAGTTAGGAATTCAATCTCTTTGAGTAAACCATGACAAGTTTCACAACATGCAAAATCCATCCAATTTGAATCACAATTGGGAGGATTTGCTTTAGGTGTCTCAATACAAGGAGTAACAATTTTCTCATTTAATAGAGATGCATGGTCGACTTTTAAACATTCAAACATTTTTAAGTTGAGAAAGCTCGACATCCAATTTTAGAATAACTTTCTTTTGAGGAATTAATTTCTCAAAAGCTTTCATAGAATCACCATGTATATCTACTAGAGCTTATTGTAATTCTTTATAGGAAGGATTAGATTCGAATTCAGAGTTAGAGTAAATTACCTCATTTTTCTTCTTTTTCACGTGACCCACGAAGCACAAGTTAGCAACCTGATCATTTTCAGTGTCACTAAGTACGGGTGTCGTGTCATCATCTTCCCAAGCAATTTACGCTATTCTTCTTCTAGAGATTCGATTTGAGTTAGATTTTTCTTTGGCTAACTCCGGACATTCATTTTTATAGTGACCAACTTTTCCACATCCATAGAAATTTACTAATTTCTCCTTCTTTTCTGATTATTTTACCTTGAGTGATGTCTTCATAAAGTTATTAAATTCTTTTCATTATGTTTTGGCTCATTTCTCTTAATGTAGCGATTGTATTGTCTCTAGAACAACCCCATTTCTTCTTCGTTGAGTGAATCTTCATCGGAGTCACTTTCATCTTGAACCGAAGAAGTTGCCATGGATGAGGATGCTTTCAACGCAATGAACTTATTTTCCTCTTCTTAATATCTTTGTCACTATTTTTTAACCTTAGGATCTCGTGTTCATTTTCTCTTTAAGTTTCTCGAAATGAGTGGTGATTCCAAGAGAGTTAAGGTTTTAAGATTCTTTTATAGCAGTGACCATGATCTGCCAATCTCTAGTTATGCATCTTAAAATCTTGTTAGTACAATCTTGGTTTAAGATGTCTTTTCCTAAGTTCTGTAAATTGTTGACAATGTGTTTGAACCTCATTTGCATGGAGGAGATGGTTTCACCATCCTCCATGTGTAAGAGCTCATATTGTTAGATAAGGGTATTGATTTTTTATTGCTTAACGCTCTTGGTACCCTCGTGGAGGCATTCCAAGACGTCCCACAATACCTTAGCGGTCTTACAATGTGGGAACGATTGATACTTGTTTACACCGAGGGCAGAAATGAGTATATTCCTCGCTCTTAAATCGTGTTGGACTGTTTTCTTATCATCATTGCTCCAATCGGCCTTAGGCTTGTTTTGCATGACACCATCAACATCGACTTGTGGTTCAAACCGCCTGTTGACAATAGCATCCCAAACGTTCATATCGACCAATTGAATGTGAACACTCATACACTCTTTCCATAAGAGCTCTATTGTAAGCCCTCTTAGGCTCATTGTTTGTCACATCGACTCTTCTGGTAGTTAACTGTTAGTGAAGAGAACAGACTATTGATGCTACTTGTTAGTCTATATGATGATACATGAGGTACGCTAGAGGGGAGTGAATAGCATTTTTTGATTTCAAAAGATTTTGTGAAAGCGTGAATTAAAATTGTTTATGACTATTGAATTGTGTTTGATAATGATAACAAAAGTAAGACAATGAAGGTAAACAAATATTCAAATATAAATTGAGAGGTTCAATATTGAATCTTATAATACAATTCAACAATCAATACACACATTCAAATGACAAAACTAAACTATCTTAAACTAAACCTATTAACAATAAATCACATGAACAATTAAAGAACACAAGATATATGAATCAATTGTTTGAAGCTTACTTTCAACTTTGATTGTTAGAGAATTGAATTGAAAGAATCTAAATTAATGTAATCGATATTAGGTAATGTAAAATAGTAATTTAGAATCAAATTAAGACAACTTCACACAATGAATCCATATACACTTATAATGCGGAATTCTAAAAAGATAGGGAAGTGAAGAACACTGAGATTTATAGAGGCCCCCCTTTCCGTCCTTGCTAGGGGTATATCATCTCTTCGTGATAAAAAAACTCTTCTATCACAGTCTTCCACTATGATCAATTTTTTTTACAAATGTATGTTTACATAGATTTCTTCCATTTCAAAATCTTTTATGCTAAGCAATCACACAAGATTCAATCTTCAAGACCTCCTGAAATTAGACGTCCACAAGATCTTTGAATCTCAAACTTCCATGCAATTAATTGAACTTCAACTCTGAGAATTCGTCTTTGCTATGTTCGAAGCTCCGATCACCTTGAATCTCCGTGTAGTTTAGAAAGCACCCCAAAAAATCCCTTTGGAGGTGAAAAATGTCTTCTTTTCTTCAGGTCTTTGATCTATCTCCAAGACCCTTGAGAGAAACAAATATTACAAGTAATATAACAACCTAACAAACTAGACCTCACACTATACAAAGATCTTGAAAAAAAAAGTGTTTAATATGAATAAGATGTAGAGAGAGAGTTTGAAGATTTCAAAGTCTATTTACAAATTGTTTGAATCAGTAAAAAGTATGTGGACATGACTATATATATGTGTGAGTGAAAATAGCTAATTAGTAAAAATTAACGTGCTTGAATTGATTTAGTAAAAAGTTGATACCATTCAATAGTATGAAAATGGATTTCTATAAAGCATGAACATTGATACGATTCAAAAGAACATTTATACGATTCATACAATTTCCAAATGAAGATTGAATCGATTCAAACCTTTGAAAGAAGGAGCTTGAATCATATCAAGTGTTACTTTTAAGTGATCATAAAAACCCAAAGGCTAGAATGATTCATACGAAGCTTGAATCGATTCAAACGACAAAAAATGCAGTTTTAAAAGACTTGACTCACAAGAAAACTCCTAAACACAACTTTAAACAAATGACACTAAATAGGTGACATGAGATCAGAGATTGGCTAGGGTGCTTTGATTAATCTAATTAATCTAATTAAAATCATCATCAAAACCTATATTATTAGTCAATCCACAACAATAGCTAGAATGCAAATTCTGCAGTTTTTCGTCATTTTTCGAGCGTTCTTCCGTCTTGAAATTCTTTAGAATTTGGGATGAATTTTCCCACACTTGTATTATCTTCAAAAACCTTCTAAGAAACATTGATCTCAATTCTTCATATCTCTTGATCCTTCATGTGGTGTCTTGCTTTGTCGAATTAAATGATTTAGCAATAAAAAGACTCAAAACACCTATTGACAACAATTTAAATGAAAATAATACAAAATGTTCCTCAAACCATTAAAAACTCCTCTAAATGATCTCTTATTTATCTTCTAGTACAAATAAAATAGCTAAAAACACAACTAAAAATATCACAAATTATTCCATCATCACCCTTCAAGAAATTAAAATAAAATGGAAAGGAAGTACAAAATTGGGGGGCATGAACCTAACCCAGTGAACCACAAGCTCAAACCCAAATGGGTGATACAACAAATCAGTACACAAGTGGTATAAGAAACACTACCACGAACAACCCAGCGCACCTACGTGTGGATGCGAAACCGTATTGCAAAAAAACGCAAAAGTGAGTGTTCAGAGTATCAAAGTAGGCATATGAATCATATGCCAACACATAAACGATTTGAGATCCAACAGCTCCCTAAAAACATTAGCAAGCCATCAAAGCCCTTTCGGGCCGTTCAATCCAATCGTAGTCCAGAAGAACAAACGTTGGAATTCAGTCCACCGACGGCGCACGAAACAACCACAACGAAGGATGCAGTTCTTAAGGTACAACAAATGAAAACTGTCGTCAACACGAAGTGTCTACGCACTTAACTCTTTCGAGCAACATCTGGCGTATGTTGAATCCAGAACATCCAACAAACACACATAGATGAACATAACTGCTACGAACCAGATCTTAACTCTGGAAAAACCAGATTTAAGATTAACAACAAACATAGATCATGAGAAAACCACCACCAGCATCTTCATCTTCCTTTTCCTCGAACAAATAAAGAGAAAAAAAACGAAAAAAAACAACAGCGGCTACCACAAAAATCTCGAAACACAACAACAGATCCGTAACGGCCGCGTCAATTTCAACCATCCTCAACAGAGAAGATCATGAAGCATAACCCAAACACGGAGGAAAAGAATTCGTGAAACACCGTCGAACCACCATCGAGAAACCGAATAGATCTTCCCGCGCCAAGAAGACCTGAACTTCCGCTGAAAAGAACAGGCACGAAGGTGGTGCAGATAGCTAGTCTATCATCGCAGCATCAACCACTGACATCTACATCTCAAAGGATGAGGATTGGATTTTTGGGTGAGGCGGCGTGAATAGTGAGAGGTCAGAGAGAAAAAAAACCCTTCAAGATTACCACACACTCCATTAGTTCATATTGCAGTTGCAGTTTTTTCTTGCCATTACATGGTTTTCTAGCCGCATATATATATCCGTAGGTAGTACCTCAGGTTCATTGTCAAAAAGTTGTTGAATATTTTCGATTTACTTTAATTAATTATAAAAATATAAATGAAATATATAGTATTAAATATTTAGTGTTATTGTACTTGGTATTTATATTATGCTTATTGTGAACAGACCGTGATGCCGTGATGGGTTGTACCGTTCTTATTAGTCAATCGATTTGAGAGGTCCTTGCCTCCACTGATGAGTATATAATCTAACTATCCCATCAGGTTAGACACATTGAAAAACTAAAGAACGTTCATCAGTAAGGCGGCAGAAGCATCTCTCAACCCTAACCTCCTCTAATGGCATCTCTAACAGGATCTTAATCGTCAATCACCAACCAATTAAATCAGGTACACATCTATTCTATTTCTTCAATATGTCATAATTTGTATCGATGATTTTGGGTCTCTATTATAATATGTATCAATTGATATCAGAGACAAATAAATACTTTTACAATCGTAGTATGCATCCTTTGTATTGTAAGTTGCTGTGCAAAATTTCCAAATAAAACCTTGATAAACTCGACAATCTGTATACGGCATTTGTCCTTCATGATCTTCATCAATGTAGCCAAGATCGAGTCCTAGCTAGTAGGATCGCACATCTTACATGCCACCGCACCTCGACCGTGCTTCGACTTAACTCTGGCTCGGCTTTGCTGTTTCCTTTGTTTTTGGCCATTTTTCCTCTGTTTCCTCTGTTTTTTGCCATTTTTCCTCTGTTAATCTATATTTTGTTGCTTGGTTCCTCTGTTTTTCCTCTATTATCTCTGTTTTTATGCTTGGTTCCTCTGTTTCCCTCTATTTTCTCTATCTATTTATCTCAACTCTATTAACAACCCGCTTTAATTCTTTTTCCATATGCCAGAATTATTTTAGAGTTTTATGCTAGAAGAAACCGTTTTTTGAAAAAAAAATAAAAAAAACTGATTATGCCCACTCGTATTGTGCGTGTGTCCAGTATTTAATTTTTTAATTTTTAATAATAATTTATTATTCTGAAGAGATGTCATAGAAGAGATATCCTTGTTTATTAATTTTATTAGATCTGCAACAATTTAACCTAATAATTTCCATCTAAAATGCTGCATTAGGTTAGCAGCAATTTAACCTAACAATTTTCATCTAAAATGCAGCGCACCAATTTAATCTAACAAATTAAATTCCCTCTAAAATGCAGCAATCCCTAATATTTCTCCTCACTTATGAGTTTTTCATTCCTTATCCTATTGTGTCATCGTTTGTATATATCTATTATTCCCTGTAGACTTATTTTTTTTAAAAGTTGTTGTACATAATTAATTAAAATTGAAAAATAGGTCATAATCCATAATAATAGGAACCTCCCACGTTAGCTACTCATATTCCATTGCATACGAACTAATTAAATAAATTTAATACCCACATTCCATTGCACATTAACTAATTAAATAAAATTTCTTAAAAATAATAATTAAATAAACAACTTTCTAAAAAATAACCGCCTCTCTCCACTATGTTTCTTCCATATATAACACACATCTTCACATATTTGTTCTCTTTCATCTACTCATTTCTTCTCTTCCATCTACTATAAGTTTCTTGAATTTTGGCATTATGATTTTTTACTTATTTTACTATCAGTTTCTTGAATTTTTGCATTATGGTATGTTTTTTTACATGTTATTTATAGAATAACTCATTATTTATGATTATATTTGTTTTTTATAAGAAAAAAGAAGCAGTGAATCGGGAGCATGGAAGAAGAAAGATCGTCATGGAGAATATAAAACGATTGCTCAAGGGTGTTTCTTGAGTGAATTTATTAGAAGTGAAATATTGATCCATCATTTCTATCATAAGGAGTTCAACCGATGTAAAATATAATGGTAGCCTTTTTACTATTTTTCATTTAATCTAGCTTTTGTATCCATATCTCGATATCTTTAGTAACAATTTCACGTGCACCTTTTTATTTAGGTTTTATTTTCTTTCTAAGCATGCAATACATAATTACTTATTTTAAATAATGAATACATATCTTTATCATGTAATACTTATAAACGAATACTAATGTTTCGAATCATGGAAGAATAAGATACGAATTATCTTTATGAAAAACATGTGAGGGAAGAAACTTTACTTGAACTTTGAAGCATTAGCCTTCAATTGCATAGTATATTTTACTTTACGACATTTTAAGTTTTGATCACAGTCATTGTAGCACTACTCAACTATGAGTTTTGGTGTAACTTTTTATAAAGATTATTGTACATAGATACTCTATTTTTTTTTTTTGGTGATATTTTCTCTCAACGCTCTTATCTTTGTGTTAGAGAATAATTTGTTGCAAAAATTTATTTATATTATTCTTTTTAAAATCAAAAAACTTTTTTGTCCCGAACTCATCCAACCACCCCATTATATAAATAATCTCAAAGTGTCATTATAAATACTACCTTCTAATTGTGACGTTGGACTACCTTCAAATTGTGACGTTGGACTAATATGACCTTCTTCATAAATTTTCATAAATTTTAAGCATGTTATTACCCTTATCTTTTACAACTCTAATGCTTAAATAAATTTTAAGCAAGTATGCTTTTTTCCTTCTAATTATTATTCCTATTGCGATCAGTTTGACAATTATTAGATTATGCTTTTATACTCTTAAATTTTACATGTCTGCATGTGTATAAAATGTATCCATATCATATATATTCAATAATGTATGTTTAAACTACACCAATCATTAATAATAATTCTACAAAACTTGCCCGTGTCTAGTATTATGTAATTTTATATGGGGATAACTTATATTCTAAAGTATTATATTCTTACATTTGTTGTGTGAAAAATTTAAGAACATTCCTTATTCTTATACGATACATTAGATGAATCTCATTGTTTTAATTGATGTGTCAAGGAGAAATTGTTTATACCCTAATTAATTAGTAATTAATTAATTTGGAATAAAAATATAAATTCTTATACACCTAAAATATTCTTAAGAAGATTAGATTTATTTTATACCTTAAAATGTGGGATTTAAATTACTTTATGAAATCTTAAAAATAAAAAAAAAATTGTCAAATCTTGAAAAGATAGTGTCAATTATATTGAGAATACTTTATTTCAAAATCATATATTCTCACTATTTGAGACTAAACTATTTTAAAAATTCTCTCTTATATTAGTAACACTAACTATCTAATCAATTAAAATGTTACTCCATCCGTCCCACAATAACTAAGCCATTTGCATAAAAAAAAATGTCCTAAAATAAGTGAGTCATTTTACTTTTCAATACAATATTAATTACTTTTTCCCTTTATAACTTTAATTAATACTACTTTCACAACTTCCAATTCAATATATTCCACTTTGCATTTATGATAGTGGATAATGCACCAATACTTAACAAGAGCACTTAAAACCATTTTTCTCTCTCCTTCATTTATACATTTGTCTTAATACGTGTGAAATGAAACAATGACTCAACTAATTCGGGACGCAGGGAGTACTATTGTGCATTTCTAGAAGGCTCAATTTTAAATAATCGCGGCATTATAAATATCCTAATATATATTGAATTTAATATATTCTTCATTCATATTGTTTGTCTTGTCACAAAGATCCAAAGTTTTCTAATTGATCATTCTTTTTGTGATAAATATAAACTTAAACACTTGTCTCTATTTTTGTCACAAATTGATTTAAGGGGTTCTAATAATATTTTATTTTTAAAATAAGTATAGTGAATTGTATATTATATATGCCATTCATATTAATTAAATCTAAATTTGACATAGTTCTCTTTAGGCTAAAGTGCATTTTTCCCCCTAACTTTCAAAAACTTGCAATTTTGGCCCATAAGTACAAAAACTACAATTTTGGCCTCCCAAGAATGAGCCCCTTTGCAATTTTGATCCTTTTTTTACCAATTTTAACCATTCAAGGGCCACGTGGCATGCCACGTGTGTAATTATTGAATTAATTTTTTTAAAAAATCATATAATCCTTTTTTTAAATTAAACAAATGAAAAATTAAATTAAAAAAAAATACATTTCTCCCTCTCTCTCTCTCCCTGACCTTCAATCCCAGATCCCTCTCTCTCTAACCTCCCAGATCTCCAATACCTTCAATATCTCTCTCTCTCTCTCTCTCTCTCTCTCTCTCCCTCTCTCTCTCTCTCTAAAAACTCAGTCATCACCACCATCATCTCTCTCCCTCTCATATGCCTTTCCTTTTTCTTCCCCTATCTTCGCCGCTTCCTCCTCGTCTCTAACCCTCGTCAGCCTTCTCTCTTCCTCCTTTTTAATTTCTGTTCGTAAATGTTAGTTCATCCAATTTTTTTCTTTTCTCCTCTTCAATTTGATTTTGATTTGTTCTTATTGTGATAGTGGTTGTTCATCTATGTGCCACCAATGATGCTCCTATTCTCAAACAATCCAAATTCTAGGCACTGTCCTATATAATTAATGGGAAAAACCAGTATCTGCGACGAAGAAAAATTCATCCAGCTGCCACTCCTCCAAAGCTGAAGACTGTGATAAAGTCTTTGAAGAGGCAGATGAAGATATGATGACTGAAGTGATAAACCCTGAACCCAAATAAATTGAATCCAGTAACGAAAATCCACACTCAAAAACAACCTAGTAACGAAAATCACACTCAAAAACTACCCAGTAACAAAAATCACACCAAGCAGATATCTGTTAGTAGCTGCTGCTGCTAGCTGCATGTGCAGCTGTTTCTGTTTGGTTGTGGCAGCTAGGGTGTGGCTGGTTTAGGTATTGGCTTGGAACAACCGCTGGTGCGTTTTTTGGGTGGTTGTTGTTGTTGGAATTGATGATGGTCAAAGAAAGAGATGGAAGAAGAAGAAGAATAAGGGTCAATTGGTGTACATGGATCTCTGATATGCAAAGGTCAATTGTTGTTGTTGTTCTTGAGGTTGAGAGGAAGAAGAAATAAAAGATTAAGATTTGGGAGATTGGTTTAAATCTAAATTCTACTTCTCCTACATAGACATGTCATATTTCTCCTTTTCCTTTCTCCTTTCAATTCTACTTTAAATCTAAATTTCAAAATTAAAAAATTCTTAGACCAAACGTACCAATTTTTTTTGCAACAATGTCTTCAATTAGGAGCAATATTTCAAAACCAGAAATCTAAAATAGTCAGTAATCATAATCGGTTGAATATAAGAAGTGAATCTTAATCAGTTGAATAATAATACAAATGTTAAGATAAAAAGGTGTGTGAGGTTACTAATGAAAGGTAGGTCCATTATTTCAAGTCCAACTTGGTCAAGGAGCTTGAATCCATCCATTTCTGGCATGTTTACATCAACTAATACAAGGCTTCTTGCATTATAAAGACAATCAAATTAGTGTAAAACTTTGTGTAAAATCTCAAGCAAGTAATTACTCCACAATTAAAAAAAAGTAAATCACTTCACTAAGTTGGACGAAATTTATGCCTTATTAGTATTTTTGAAAACATTAGACAACTTGCAATGTTTTATTAATTTAAAGTCTTTCTGTAAATATGCATTGTAATATGTTTGATTATCCTTCAGTCTTCTCTGTTGTTGTTCTTACTTGAAAAGAGTCTCTTAATTTTTTCATTATGCATTTGTTTATTAACTTTATATACTATCAACCATCATCAAAAGTTAAGTTGTTTCAGACTGTTACAAGAAGTAGCAGCTACAAGAACAATAAAGAGCACGATATGTTTAGCCGGTTGTCAAAGCGATTTGCGGTTAATAAACCATTAGTTCTGCCAACTAAGCTCTCGAATATACGGCTAGAAAATCATGCAAAACTGCACTTAAAACCAAAATTACGTACAATGGTGGGAATCATATGGGATGAGCATCAAAAACTTCACATTTTTGCAATTCGTATGTTAAGCTTGACCTACACTTGATCCGGTCATGAGCAAAGCTAGAGTAGTTTTTAGATGGTAATTTTAAAAAATAAAATCATTTCTATAATTCCATACAACTTGATATATTGTAATAGAGTATGTATCTATTTGGTCCACACAAAGAAGAAATCGTCTCATTGAAACAAATACAACGAGGCTTTCAAAATCGTCTTTATGATGACGGTTGAATATAACCTTGATGATCTTCAATCTAATGTTGTATGGATTGTAGAGAATTATGAAGGTTCACATTCACAATAGACATTTTAGATTTCGCAATAGACGATGAATATTTGGAATTATACACTATAAATGTAGGAGACCATGGAGCTGCAGCTGCTGCACACCTGATGATGACTGGGATATTCATAACCTTGACGAGGAATTTAATCCAGTAGGAATTTTATGTCTAAGACTATGAGAGCCTTTAACTTATGATTAAATTAATGAAATTTTTTCATGTAAAAAGAATGATGACTTTCTGAATTAACAGAATTTATCCTCGATGATTCTTGATCTGTATGGATTCAACCCATTGTTATTCATTTGGTTTCTTCTATTATGTTGGTTTTATAGCCTGTAAAATAAACTTGGGAAAAGATGAATCTATTTCCAGTTCCTTTGCAATCAAATTCTTTGATCTCAATCCAAGTTTATCTTTCAATTTCTATTTTCTACAATTGAAAGATTAGTTTTTTGAGTTAGATTTGCAAGTGAATTCCCTAGTAATAGGACTTTGATAATGGTGATATCTCTTTAGGAAAACAAGAAGTGAGTTCAAAAGTGTGAATGCTGGAATTTTCGCTCAATGTCTCCCTAAATAAGAGAGATAAGATCACCTAAGTCTCGTTATGGATTGATGGGTGTCTACCCTGCTTTCTATGCTCATTTGGTAGAAGAAGTCAGAATTTAAGGGCGAGGTTCAAACGAGGAAAGGCTTAGGAGGTGGAATCATTAGTGAAGATATCCGCGCATAGTAAATCCGATCAATAGGTTGCAATCTGATAAAGGAAACGTTACATATTTGAGGAAGAATACGAACAGGATTCCACTGCACATTCATAGGTTGTTAGCTAGTGAAGAAGGCCTAGGGCATTCAGTAAAAGAAGAAAGATGGGGTTTGCATGGATGTATTGAGGATTAAGCCTTCTAGCATTAGATATCCACAAGCAGAATAGGATCCCAACATGGGACAGGCGAGGCTTGTATTTAGCGATTGGGGTCGGCACCCAATGCAATTGATGAAGACTTTGCGAAAGGACTGCTCTTGATTCTATCATGTCTATCGGATTCTGTTGAGAAGAGGGGACATGCATCCGACCCTATTTCATGCGGCTGTCCTAAAAAGCCAAATATCGTATAAAATATAGGATTGGAATCGATGACTTAACTAAAGCCCCTTTCCTTTCAACAAAGTAAGAGAATCGATGGGATTATCTCTCTTTTTTATACGAAAGGGCCAGGCATGGTTCACCAGGCGTACTAATTTCATTCGATAGAATGATGATAATTTTTATCGACCCTCACTTACCAGGGGAAGCGCGGACAAGTGGAAGACTTGGGTGTACATATTTCAGAAGACTATCTGCTTGAAAAACAACTCTTCCTCTTTAACTTCTTATTGTTTAGTTAGTTCAGAAGTTCTTTCAGTTCGAACTTGCTGTTCTGAGTTGCTTCTCTCTGTTTATGTGGTTAGTGAGTTATGGAATTGAAGCAGTTATTCATTCTTTCTTGAGTTCTAGTTTTTAGAGCTGTGTGACACCAGTGGATACCTTAAAAGTTAGCCGAAGGAAGAGAACTAGAGAGCTGGAGGGAAGGATTAAAATCCTTGATTCAAGACAGTATAAGATCCGTCACTCTTTTTGCAATTACAGAAAGCCACAGAAGCTGGCCTTACAAGATAGGGAGGCTGTCCAAAAAGGGAGATTCTTCGAGTTCATACCCAGTAGAAAGAAGGGCAGCTGCTAAGATCCCAAATCGAGATTGGCTAGATGGGAGTAGCTCATGCCCGGCTCGGGATATGATGTTTGATAAGATGGATTCGTTCATGAAAGAAAGAAAATGCAATGGTGGAAAATGAATAGAAATGGCTGGTATGTATTAGTCTATTCGCTAATGAGGTGCCGACATCTGTGTTAGTTCCTAGGAGTGATGTTACAACGTCCCTTAGTAAGAGCATCCGATATAGCCAAAGATCCGAAGGAGAAGCAAGAACAAAGGTGGACATTAACAATAATGCCCGTAAGTATTGCAAGCTCAAAGACATTTGCTCAACAATCTTCTGGTTAAGGAAGAATATGGAGAATTTGCATCAGGATATGATAAAATGAATAAAGTATGACATAGAAATCTGTCAATTAATCTATTTTTATAATTTCTCCTAATTTACAATCTCATCAACTAAATTTCGACCTTTAATAAATTATATATTGGATTAATAACACTTGGTCACATCATAGGCAACACTTCAGTGCATGTAAATCAATTCTTCATCTTTGCATTCTCTAACAGAAATTTCCAGTTGGTCACTAGCACTTGAGGGCAATACATCACAACAATGCCTTCTTGGAGCCTGCAACTGAAATCAAATAAAAGTTTATATAAGCTTATGATCAATGTAAAGCCATCCTCCTAAAAACCATGAAAAGTATTATGGATTCGTTTACGTTCGAACAACATTTTCAGTTTTAACTTCGTATGTGACTTCTTGGAATGATATTTGGTAATGAATTTTTCTTTTTAATTGCGATAGATAGAAAATAGAAGTTTTTTTTTAAAAAATTTCCATAAACAAGGAAAACAATGTTTTTGAAGATTTTCATGATTTTTAAAAATATTAGATTTTTTCAAAATGCATTTCAAGACCGGTGTTACATTTCTGATGGTGAAACTCGACTCGGATGCCTTAAGCAAGATCTTAGGTTCGAGTTGGGAGAAGAAACCCCACTCAAGATGGTTAGTAGATTTTTCTGCAAAGATTAATCACCGATAAACTGGTGGATACTTTGCATCAAGAACAGGTTTACCAAAAAAAAATGCATATCAAAAACTTCCGAAATACCTTATCTTACTTTGTCAGCAAAAATGGAAAAAAGAAACACCTTAATTAAATGGACTCACAAATTGTTACCTGTTTGATATCAAGGTCTAGCTTATGAGTAACCACTTTGATGACTTCTAGTTTCTTTGGAGACACCAAATCCTTTGAGCAATTTTGAAAGGATCTCTTATAATAACTGTTTATAATACCATCTTTACCAGAAGAGACACTATCAAAATAGAAGATAGTAGATCTTTTACAAGGATCAGGGTGAAGAGGTTTTGTGTTGAAAGTATAAGCTTTTGCTAACATATTTCCCTTTTTCCACTGCTTGAATGTTTCTCGCGCATTCACAACATCCGGCAAAAACATATGGTTGGGGAATACTTGAACAGCATAACCCCATGACACTGAAATTGTCCATGAAAACCATCTGTCATAGCAAATTGTTTGTTGCAACATCCTTTGAGAATCAACATTTACTGCTTCAAATAAATGTTTTAGAGCTTGTGTAGTTGTCATGTTCGGAAAGATTGGATCTGTGTAATCTGGATGATGCAGAGACAGTAAGGGTGTTACTGGATGTGCAGCTAATAGGCCAAAGGTATTTCCAGTTAAATCAACCTGTTTCATTTCATAACCATAAAAACTATGCATTAATTAGGCTCGTTAAAGGGAGTAAAAATGACGTGCGCATTCTAGGCGCCGAGTAATTTCGTTCGTAAAATCTAAAATGATCTATGAAATTGAAAATCTTGGATCACATTACATTAGTCATTCATGCCAATTAAAGGGCAACCCGGTGCACTAAAGCCCCTGCATACGCAGGGTCTGAGAAGGGGTCCCACCATTTGGTGTATTGTACGTAGGGTGTTTGCGGTGCGGTTTAGTTCAGTTTTGAGTGTAAAAGTCATCCGAACCGCGAGATAAAAAAGCATGCGATTTGATTTGGTTCGGTTGACTTTAAAAATAAAATCTGAGTCAAACCAAACCAAACCAAACCAATGCGGTTTGGGTTGGATCGGTTAGTGCGGTTTTTTCGATACAATATAATTTTTTGTTTTCAACAGTAAATTCAAGTTAAAAAGATGAAACACAACATATCTTCAACAATGTTTTAAACTTCATCAACCATTACAATTTAATTTTCATTTTACTATGTTTTCAACAACATAGACCAAGTTAAAAATGTGGACAAAAACTAATTCTATTTTGTAAGAAATAGAAATGACTAAAATTTTATCCTTTTCTAAAAGTTCTCGTAGCACATAAATACGTTTTTGAAATAAAAAGAAGAGAATGAACTTAACAAGAGAAAAAAGATATCATTTTATAAAAATTTCCATTGAGTTTATATGAGTATTTGTCTAGGTCACATATGTTTAATTAATATTTTTCTTATGTTGCGGTTTGGTTCGGTTGGTAAAATGAAAACCGCAAACCAAACTAAACCATGTGGTTGAGTAAGAAAATGATCTGATTACATCCGAACCAAATGCGGTTTTTTACGGTTTCGGTTTGGGTTGGTTCGGTTTGCGGTTTTTCTATTGGATTGGTTCGATTTTGAACACCCCTAATTGTACGCAGGGTCCGGGAAGGGGTCCCACTATTTGGTGTATTGTACGCAGCCTTACCTTGTTTTTACACAAAAGTTGTTTCCAGGACTTGAACCCGTGACCTTTTAGTCACATGACAACAATTTTACCGGTTGCGCTAAGGGTGGATTCTAAGGTGAGGGAGCAATTAAATCCCTCACTAGTGGACCACTTATGTTATACCATCAGATCTCTTAAAAGAATTTTAAGGCTCGGATGTGTTTGAAAATAAAAAAGTAACATTTACAGGGAATTTCTACGGTACACTCACAAAGTGAGGTGTACCGGTACTCTTCCTTCCAAATTTTATAAATAATCATCATTTTTTATGTAATAAATAACTATTTGTCAATATTTATATTTTATAGAACACCATTTCATAAGAAAAAACATCATTTCATTGTTTATAAGAATCATAGTAATTTTTTAGTAAAAAATAATCAATATTCTCAATTATGAGTGATAAAAATTCAAAAAAAAATTAATTTTATTTCGTTGACACTTTTGATGA
>Ga0228710_1002070_pt1 | contig 31154 bp, 19 predicted proteins | sample MedpolnodulmetaG_FD_177995 | JGI IMG/M metagenome (GOLD analysis project Ga0228710, IMG submission 177995) | Root nodule microbial communities from Medicago polymorpha collected in Santa Monica, California, United States - pink nodules | ecosystem: Host-associated > Plants > Roots > Nodule...
AAAAAAAAATTGTTAAGTGTTTTTTTATTTTAATTTAATTATAATCGATAATTGTAATTTTATGTAATTATAAAAATAAAAACAAAAATATAAAATTAAATAAGAATAAGAAATAAAAGGTGGTGGGATAGAGTGTTGAATGAAAAAACCATTGGAGAGGGTAAAAGTTGAATGAGTGTTAAATTAAGAGAGAGAAAATGACGTGGAATGTTGGAAATTGAAAAAGTGGATGTTGAGTGTTGTTGAATGGTATTAACCATTGTAAATGGTCTTAGTGTGAGTTTGAGAGGAAGGGGCATTTATATGTTCATTTTAAAAAGCCCCTTCTTCTTTTGTAAGAAACTGAAAGATAGATAGAGTAGTAGAGTTCCTCTTCTTATCTTTAAAATGGACAGAAGGACAAGCAATCCACCGTTGATTTTAGGAAACCACATCCACGTGTCAGTACAAAAAGACTTGGTCCAAATCTGCTTAGATTGGATTTTTGGTGTGGACCCGATCATTGCTAAGCATGGACGAACCAATTGACAAAGACTGCTTAAAACGATGTCGTATACTAAGCAACTGTCTTCCGCTTTCTGCAATGAATCGAGCCGAAAAAGAAAAAAGATAACGAAAATAACGAAACATTTGTTTTATTCTCTGATTCTTCTTCTTTTGGATTGGATCTCTCTCTGAATCTCAATCACATGCTGGTGAGTTTTCTTTCATTCACTCAATTCTATGTCTACTTCATAATTTATAATTTGTGTCATTTAATCTGTCTCATGAGTTTATGAACAAAAACTCAAAATTGAGTTCCTTTTTTTGCAGTGCTCTTCTACGTTTTCAAATTTTGTTCTTAATGATAGTAATGTCATACATGTTTTTATGGTTTTGCTCCTTTGCCATTTCGGTGGATTTTGGTTTGCCTCTGTAATATTGTTTTCTTCTTATAACATCCTGGCGAGGTAAAAGAAATAAAAAAGCCAATTGTGTGTGCCACATAAGTAGATTTACACAATCAGATGACATGAAGGTCCAAAAGTTTTACTATTGAAAAGGGTAAAAAAAAAAACTTTTTTTTTTTTTACTGATGAGCATGTGTCCTTCTGAAATCACATGTTAACAACACCCTATTGGCCCTAAAGACCTGCATGGCAATATACTCTTCATTTGTATTTGGTTATGCATGCATGGTAAAATAGGTGGAACTGGGAAGATGGAAATGCACTTGTACATATTAAAGACTATGAAATTGGAAGGTATATCTTAAACTGCATCATTTCTAAATGCATTTCCATCTTCCTCCCACCAAAATTAGTATAACCTTGGTGACTATCAGAATTCTTAAGCTATAAACATGTTGCTAAAACGGTATAGTAATTATCTTAGTTCCGGACTTCAGATTGATTAGTTTTATCTTATTTGGCTTCCTTTTTTTTTCCACATCATGGCTAATGTTTGTATCTTTTAGCAGTACCAGTGTTGTGTATGTCGATGTCCTGTTTTTATTATTTTTTATTGTGAGTAAAATAATTTCACATAAATCCTTTGTAATGGATTCAGATGCTTTAAATATAAACTACTGATGGCGGCAGCAGAAGTGAGGACTCTGTGGCAGAGAACTGCTAATCGATGCTTTGTGCAGGAAGATGCAAAAAGAGCTCCCAAGTTGGCTTGTCGCCAATCTTCAAGTGCTACATCAAAACTGGTCGATGCTGGACCTGCCAATACAGCAGATGAATCAGATTGTACTGCTGTTAATGCCGCTCATTTTAACAGCAAATCTTCCTTTTGTCATCCATCATCTGACCCTAGGTGGTGGTTGCACTCACAACCTAATTATGGATATCAAAAAGGTGTAACAAATGAAAAGTTAAGTGCATTGGAGGAGGAGGTAGAAACTTTGATAGCTAATGATGAAATTAAGGCATCTAGTAAGAGTTCTCTAGCATTTCCTGAACTAATGGATGTGATGGCAAAACATGAGACAATGGAGATTGATTCTTTTGCCTGCTCGGTAACCTCCAAGCAAACAAATGATTTTTGCCCAGAACCAGACTATTCTTGGATTGAAAGTGATAAGGCCGAGCCATGGTGGCGGACGACAGACAGAGACGAGTTAGCTTCCTTTGTTTCACACAAATCACTCAACCATATTGAGAATTGTGATCTTCCTCCTCCAAAGAAGAAGCATCTTTCTGGATACCCTTATTCTAGTAGTATTAGTAATCACTCAACTAAATCCAGAAGTTTTCCCAGTTCGACGGCTCATACACAGGGAAATTTAGATTCAGGATTGGTACATAGGAAGCAGGCGCTTTCTGCCAATGAAGGGCTCTTGTATTTTGCATCTGACAAATCTTCAAGGTATTTTCCTGTCATTATCAATCATATAACCACATTATCGCGTTAAGATCTCTTGTAGTTTGTGGCATGTATTGTTTAAGTAAAATCTAACTATTGATATCATGCTTTTGATTTGATTAATATCAGTTTGGACTTGCAACTTGGTTGCACTCAAACCCTCGTACATGAGGATGTCAAGCAGAGTCAACAGATTTCTGAGGGAGACACCAGCAAAGCTCAATTATTGGAGGCATTATGTCACTCTCAAACACGTGCAAGGGAAGCAGAGGAAGCAGCAAAACAAGCTTATGCAGAGAGAGAGCACATTGTTACACTTATTTTTAAGCAGGCTTCACAACTTTTTGCTTATAAGCAATTGATTAAACTGTTGCAGCTGGAAACTCTCTGCAATCAGATTAAGAATAATGATCTGTCAACCTCGACTCTATTTCCAGTGGATCTTCCATGGATGTCGTATGAACGTAGAAAATCACGGAAGAGAAAGCAGACATATTCCAATGGCAGGCGTGAAAGAAAAGGCAAGCCAAATTGTGATATCACAACATATGCTGTTGCCATTGCTTTAGGATTAAGTCTTGTTGGAGCAGGCTTGCTATTAGGATGGACTGTGGGTTGGATGTCGCCTTGTTCGTAGTTCTGTAATATATTTGAATCATTGTTTTGCTTGTCATAAGTTTTCAGATCTGTCTGTGTTTTTGTAGAGTAGTTAGTACATAAACTGTATATTATGCTTTGTAACTTTGTATTGAATAAAGATTATGTAAATCTTTTTGTGATGACGATGATGAGAAACAGGTATTTCTCTTAAAGTATCTTTTGGGGATGGGAGAAGAAGATTCCAAACTGCACACTTCGGAAAAAGGAAAAAAATCAGAAATCTTTTGTTTGAATTGCCAAAAACACACTCTTAGCTAGGACCATATCAAATGGGTGAATTAGTATTATATTTTTGACATTCATGCTTAATTTTGTAAAGCATGTTGATGATTTAAATTAACCAAGTCATGTTGATATTGATGATGGGTGGATTCAACAAATTTGAATCATTGACTTGCATGAATTTATAAACATTATTAATTAATCAAATAGTTACATGAGCTTTTTGTCTTTTTTTTTTTTTTTTTACGACAAGTTTAGAACAATATAAAAAGTTCTTCCTCAAAAAATAAGTTCAAAATTTGATTATTTTTAGATCCAAATTTTAATTACTTTTATCGTGAACTTTTGACGTATTAAAAGAATCATGAATGCACTAAGCATATCGAAGTTGATTGTCGTTCGATCTGAAATAACTACGATGATCGACTAATATATACCACTTCCTCGCCGCAGTGTTCAATTTCATGTTGCACATATTCTTATCAAGACTGTTTCGTGCTCATGTTATGAGTTTCTTGTTAGCAAAATGATGTTAATTGATTGGTCGCATCAATTTGAGAGGGTGTTAATGAGGAATTGATCGCATCAATTTGGATTGGTTGCCACATGGTGCAGCAAAACACAGTCTGCAGGATGCTCTCTTGTGGTAACAGTGAACCTTGCTCAGTCATAGTCAAGGGCAGTGGCAAGTATTGATCTCTATGTTGGGGATAGCACTTGTGTACCATAATGGTATATACCATTGCCTAATTAGAATGTGCCACGTGGCACACCCTTTAAAAATATATCAAATAAAGTTTTTATAAAGTAACATTGGTAGGTTGCACACTCTAATTGGCCAATGGTATATACCATTGGTACCTTAATGGTACACAAGTGGAATCCGTTTGCAAGTCACATAACATAACATAGCTTTCAATGATGGTAAACAAGCCTAAATATTGTAAGCCTAATTTCTGATTCCTGTGCAGTGTTAGAGAATGCTTCCTATGTGGTTGAAGTTTCACTAAAACCATGTCACCAATGTTAAACTCAGCAAACCGACATTTAGAATCAACAAACTTTTTCGTAACTTGCTATGCAAGCATCAAATTTGACTTCAACTAAGCAAAACAGAATCTCTCTGTCAACATAGCCAGCAGAGATGGAGGATCCGAATTCTGTAGCCCATATTTGATAAGATTGGGTTGGTCACAACCATCCACCACTTTGAAAGGCACCATACCAGGTGTTATACCAGAATTCGGCACAAGGGAGCATTTTAGACGAAAGGTGTGGGCTTTGGCTAGTAAACCAGCACAAATACAAACAACACATTTATTCACAGCCTTGGATTGACCTCCGATTGAGGGTGATAGTCCAAGCTCATCGCCAAGGTTGTGCCACTCAACTCAAAGGCGTGCTACCAAAATCTACTAGTAAAAACTTTGACCCTGTCCGACACAATGGAACTTGGAAAACCATGAAGCCTCACAAAAGTTTGCATCAATACTCCAGCCACCTTTAGACACATCCAAATCAGATTTTAGACACACGGTCAACAACGACAAAAACAACCGTGTCAGAGTTAGAAGGAGGCAAACCGGTAATGAAATCCATCCAAACTTCTTCCAAAATTACAAGTAATGGTTGCAATAATCCATTCAAAAGAGCATTTGAAGAATAGCTAGCATAATTCCAAAAAAAATATGACAATAATATAATTCCCTCAATTTTAAAATACATTTTTGTCTGAACAAATTTAGATGTTGTCTTTCAATGGTCTTTTTATCATATTATGTTATATTATATATCTTTCTATTTAAAATATGTTATGTAACTCTCTCCTCCCTAACATAAATGTGTAATGTATTATGTACCCCTAAAAAAAGAAGAAAAAAAATGTAATGTAATTTTATAGATGTTTTTTGTGATAGAATATTTAAAACTCAGAAATTAATATTTTTCTATGATGAAATTCCTTCTTCTTCTTCAGCAAAGTATTACAATAACTACTATTTTGAACAAAATCAAAATTCCATAAAAACTATTATTCATAATTTATAAACAGTAGAACAATAAAAATAACAGACACACAGAATGTCCGAACGTTAATTATTAATTAAATATAATATTTTTTAGACGTTAGCTTAAATTTCCGCGAGCTAACATATATATATAGAGAGAGAATATTTCGTGGGCTTTGGCCCTTTTTTGTAAAAAAGAAAAAAAAGAGAGAATTTCCATGAATATTTTGGTAAATTTCCGTGTAGAGTGGAGTTGGAAAATAATTCAACAAGAATGAAGAAATACATTCTTTGGGAAAAAAATCAAGCGGCATAAATGAAAAGATACTCCCTCCAATCTCAAGTTAGAAGCAAAAGTTTTAGATTCATTCTTTTGCTTCAACCAAGTTGCTTGGGCTCCAGTGGCAAGGAGCTCCTTCCAAGGACGTATCTGGGGAATACTAGGTTTGATTCTCAGGGAAAACAACGCTTGACCAGTACGCATGCCTCTGCACGAGCCGGATTAGTTGCCCACCTTTGGTAGGTCGGAAATCGGTGCGAAAGCCAAAAAAAAAGTTTTAGATTCATTCAATAATTAACGTATTTGGTTAGTATTACATACCAAATATATTAATTATTCAATGAATGAAAAAAAATGAATTTTGCTTATAATTGATACCCGAGGATACTCTTTCTCAAACAATAAAAGAAGATACACGTGGAAAATAAATTTTAAGGTAATAACCATAAAAACATATTCAATTTTTGGTTTCAATCCTGGCAAGAAGAATTAAGAAACATATTTTTTTGGAAAAAAAAATCAAGAAACATAAATAAAAAGATACTCTTTCTCAAACAAAAACAGAAGATACACGTGGGAAATAAATTTTAAGGTAACAACCATAAAAACATTACTCAATATTTGTTTCAATCGCTTTTCATTATCCATAGTTCATGGTACGTTCTTCTTTTGCCAACAAAAATGGTATTTTATTTTATTTTTACATATATATAATTCAAGATTCTTTCACTTTCTCAACTCTCATTCAAACACTTAGAATTACATTCTTTCTTTGCATTCTACTTTATCTCTTTGTAGACGAAAATTCTTCAGTAAAAATAAAAAAATTTCCTTCTATTCTACAAGATGAATGCCCAGTTTCCTATTGGAATGCGTGTTCTTGCTGTTGATGATGATAGAACTTGTCTCAAGGTTTTGGAGAGACTTCTCCAAAGGTGTCAATACCATGGTATGCTGCTGCTTTTTTTTTAAAATATTAAAAATAGATTATTGACGAAGTAGTGACAGAATATTAGATACGACATAGATTCTCACAAGTTCGGTTGTAATTTTATAAAACGACATACTTGAATGCAATCATATGTGTTTGTGTGTCTGTTGTTCTTTAAATCCTTTTAGCCTAGGCATTGTAATCATAATGATAACATTAACAGTTTCTTTTTCTTCTGTTATTTTTTTTTTTCTTTTGTAAACTTGAATTTGTCAAGTTGAGTCAGTTTGTTTGTTTATTTTGGTTTTTGTTGTGACACAACTTTTTTGGTGAATCTTGATGGGTTTTTCCTTAAGTTTTGGAGATATGTGTATTTATGTATATCTATTTTTTCTACGTTAGGTCCAGCCAATGCTTTGTTTAAATCAATTATGCCAGTCTTAAATTTTCTTTGATATTGTTTAGGTTCGACTAAATTATATTTGACCGATCAAATTCTTTGACAGATTGGACATGATTTGGTTTTTAAAGTTCACATTTAAAAAAAAAAATGTGTGTCTAATCTTTTGTGATCGTATGTTGTTTTTTGGATTTCAAAGATTTAATTGCATAGAAATTGTTGGATTCATTAGATGCGGTTCCAACGATTAGATTTATTATTTTTAAAGTAACATTTCATAGATTTTATGTTGTGGTTGTGTCTGCAATGTATCATTTTTTCTCTTTCAAAATGATATTAATTTTCCCCTAATTTTAGTTATGATTATCCTGTTTCAGTAACCACTGCTCAAAGTGCACGAACGGCATTGAACTTGTTGAGAGAAAACAAAAACAATTTTGACCTAGTAATCAGTAATGTTCATATGCCAGACATGGATGGATTTAAGCTTCTTGAGCTTGTTGGACTTGAGATGGACCTACCTGTCATAAGTAAGTTATGCAATTCTCCAATCTTATGTTAGTGATACATTTATAACAAATTATAGGGTTTTGGTTACAAAGTTTTTGATTTCAGTGTTTTCTGCAAATGATGATCCAAAGATGGTGATGAAAGGAATTGATCATGGTGCTTGTGATTATCTGCTGAAACCTGTTACATTGAAAGAGGTACAGATGATTTGGCAACATGTAATTAGGAAGAAGAAAACTAGCAAAAGAAGCAATCATGACGTGCCTAATTTTGATGGTGGAAATGGAATAGATTCAGCTGCGACAAGAAATTCTGATCAAAATGAAAAGCCAGCTAGAAAAAGGAAGGATAAGAATGATGATGTTGAGGAGGAGAATGAAGATGATCATGACAATGATGATCCAACAGCACAGAAGAAGCCTCGAGTTGTTTGGTCCAATGACTTACACCGCAAGTTTCTTGCTGTTGTTAATCAATTAGGCATTGAAAGTATGTTCATTCATCTGTCTTCAATGCACAAAAATAATTGTCCTCATAGCAATCCAATTGATATATTTGTTTTTATTTTTCTCATTTTATTAAAGATGTTTGAGTAGGTTATAGCAATTCAATGTTGAGATTAATATTAGGATATGAAAATGAAAAGTAAACTTTGTATTATTTGAAAACTTCCTCAAATACTCTTCCTATGATTAGTCTAGGGGTGAATATGAATATCATGCCATGATCATTACTCATGTTTAACCATGCTATGAAGTTTTTCAATACTAAACTGTGTTTCTTATTTCAGTTGTTATTTTGCTTGCAGATGCTATACCAAAAAAGATTCTTGAATTGATGAATGTTGAAAATCTTACAAGGGATAATGTGGCCAGCCATCTCCAGGTGTTTTTCTTTATCTCTTATGCTTAACTTTTATAAGCTATGAAGACAAAAATGACATTAACGTGGATGCTAGACATGACACTGGCACAATGACACTGCTAATAATTTACAAATTTGAAGTAATTAAATTAAATGTAATTACATGTATCAGCGTCTCATACTAGACAGACACACCTTCAATCTGCTCAAGCACTTTAATTCACAAAAACTTACTTGGTTCTTTTTTCTTTCTTTTTTTTAATTCTGCAGAAATATAGACTCTATCTGAAAGGAATTAGTTCTGGGGAAAACCAACAAGCAAATACATCCCATTCAAAAATGAGTTCTCTCTCTAGAGTTGGAGGACATTTTCATACATTGAATGACTCTAGACAGTTTCATAATCATAACAGTGCTTTCAGACCCTTTCCATCTCGTGGTGGTATGAGTAGCAGATTGAACACTCTCGATAGTGTCAATATGCATGGATTTCCTACTCACTCCACAAATGATCACCTTAACTTTCAACCGGTCAAAGCTCACGCCAATCTGAACCATGTTCAAAGAATGCCAATTTCTTCTGCAGCCTCTCAGCATCCCACTGTTTTCTTGCTCTTTACATGGAAAAAGGTTCAATGGCATTTGGTCAAGCACTATGCAATTACCTGAAACAAATTCTTACCTTCCACAAGGTGTTACTTTTAACAGCACTAGCAATGTGCCATTTCAAGGTTGGAATAAAAACCATAGTAATCATGTGATTGGTAATTCAATAGGCTCCTCTACGACTCCTGTTGTGAATGTTGTCGAACGAGAAGGACCGTCAAAGAAACCACATGAGGCATATACGATGAGCAACAAGATGGAGTCTAAAAGTAGCTGTACCTCTAATGATATTTGTTCACTCGAAGACGTCATCAAAGTCATGACCAAACAGGTAATATAATTTATGCGATGTGAGTTCTTATCTGAGTTTTTTTCCCGTATGGTTGTTGCTTTGAGCATAATTAATTATCATTAATAAAAATCGTATAATTGCTTAAACATGTCTGCGGTGACAATGATTTTGACAATAAATGAGTTGAAGGTAAAGTGTTTTGTGTTTGGAATATTCATGTAAAATGAGTTGAACCATAAATTTGTGTAAAAATCAATTCTATAATCAAAAGTTACACATCATAGCTTCAAGTAGAATCAATTCTGGAGGCAGAATCAATTCTTATTCTACTTGAAAAAAAAACCAAACATGTCAAAATTAATTTGTACCCTCTCTAGAAGGTATTCTCTTTGCGCATGATCGCAAAACCCTTAAAGGATAGGTACAACTACAGTGTGCATATCTTCGCAACGGTGTGTGTGTAATCCTTTTGAACTTGAGTCTAATCGTCTGTGAGTTGATGGAAGGTGTTGAGAAGGAGGCCTCCATCGTTGATACGCTATCCGCCTTCGTCAGTCGTAAGTATGTGGTTTATTCATGGACCAAAAGAATGATACAATAGCAATAAACCGAGTCAACTCAAACATACGTTGGAACTTGATTTAATAATTAATTCGTTAAACTTGATTCATGAATCAAATGAGTTGATATTGAGCTGAAAACTAAATTCATTAACTAAATGAGCAATATATACTTTACCCTGTCTGGTCCACGATAAAACCATGTATATTCTTTAAAGTTTTATTATACAATTTTCTCTATTGCTTGTTGATAAATATTTCCTTTTGATGCAGAAACAATTATATGCTAATTACTCTGGTGGGAAATCAAAGTGACAGCAATATTGGAAGTATTTAAATATGCATCAAGTCATGCTTGTTGTTGCTGATGAATTTTATAGAATGTGAGAAAGTCTTCAAATGTATACTCTCTTTTCCATCAAGAAGAGTTTTTCTCGAAATTTTTCTAAATACATTCTTGAGAAACTAATCAAGAAGTACAAACATATATAAAAATTTAAGTACAAGAATTACTGAATTCAAACGATAATAAAATTGAAAAATCCCTCCCATCTCCCATATAAAAAATAAGAGCGAAAATTAAAACATCATCAACAAAACTATCTAAACTTCTATCAGAAACACTCAGCAACAATTGAATAAAAGGAAGACTAGGAACATAACCCCTCAGTCAACCAACATCTATACAAATTCACCACAAGTCACTATCGGTATCAACACATAATAGGTTTATGATCTCACTCATAGAAGAAACATGTGTGATCAGAATATTTTTTGAAAGAGGGCTGCTATATGCAGCGAAAGTTTTTGTCCCGGATTTTTCAAGAATGGGAAATGCTTTGGCAACAAAAAGAAAATGAAAAATAAGTGGCCACTTACCAAAATAAAGGATGTGCATTTACACGGTTGTGAACGTTTTGGGTTTACGTTTTCGCTATAAAAAACATTTTCCTTTTCGTAAAAACCACTTTCAAGACGTGGATTTAACCATATCCACTAACTGGAGCACATACGTCTACTTTCCTAAAAAGATGAGTGGTTAGACATTTTCACATGGATCACACAACAATTTGCAAATTAATAAGAAACCAAACCTCGATTCCCCAAAATTATTGTTTTGTTTTAGCAATTCTTGGATAATTTTTTTTTCTTTCTATGCTCAACCATGTATTATATACAAGAGTAGAATGATTTAATGTAAACAAGTTGTGATAGTTGTGCAAGGGGCATTTTGGGAATTTTGTCACATGTAATATTCAGCAGCAGGCTGGGCAATGTTAAATAAGTTTTGGCCCAAAAATATATCAGGAATCGAGAAAGGAGAATCGAAATCGAAATCGAAAATGGCTGTGATGGAGAGGCTCAGAATGTTCGTTGCTCAAGAACCAGTTGTCGCTGCTTCTTGTCTCATCGCTGGCTTTGGTATCTCTCTCTTTCTTGATCCTAATCTTCCTCTTCTCGATCATTTCATATTATTAGGGTTTACTGTTTATTCATTCAGCTTCGTATATATTCAATTTTTTATTGCGATTCTTGAAATTTAACACTGCAATTCGATGTACGGAAAATTATGCAAATCTGTAAAAAAAATTAATAATTTCAATTTTTGCATCAAAATCATGAAAATGCTGTTTTTATTCCAGCCTTGAGTTTGGCCACTAAATGTCTGAAGAAACTTCCATTTTGTTAGATTATCATGTATGGAAGTTGTTCATTGATCATCTCGGTTGAAGTTACAGAATAGATAGTTCATTTTTTGGGTTACTATTGGTTCTTTGACTTAGCTACCTCACTGGGTGTTGGGAATGGTTGAATTCCTGTTAACATGATTACCTTTAGTCTTAAATTTTCTTTGATTCATTCGTGTTCTCTACAAACAGTTTATACTGTTTCATGATTCTTAAAATTAAATTTAGAAACATGTTTCTAGTTGTGTTTTGTACCAACATGCTATTCACTTACCATGTGAAATTTTCTGTAGGCCTTTTCCTTCCTGCTTTTGTGAGGCCTATGCTGGACACATATCGAACAGCCGAGCAACCACCTCAACCTGCTTTGAGCGATGTGAGTGTTTCTTTTGGCTCTAACTTTCTAGTATTGTTTCAAAAACAAATAATTTGTATGAATTTTTAATATTTTATCTCATCACGGGGAGTAGCATTAGTTTTTCTGTACTTCTGTCTAGTGATGTTGTGTTCTCTGAAAGACCTGTAAGAAGAGGCTTTAGGGGCATGCTGTTGTGAAACCAGCAGAGTTTTAGCATGATAGTATATGCTGCTTGATTTTGCAAAACCATCCCCTACATTCTGTTTTTCCTATTAGTATCGCTTGAGATAAAGCACCCAATATTTTCAAGTGCTCACAATCATAAATACAATCGATGTAAACCCACCATTAGTTCCAAGAATATCTGTTCTTGAAAGGGGTTTGAGATGCACTTTCTAGTCCCTTCTCTCCCCAGATTGAGACCATCATTTACATTTATGGTTTTCTGATATTGGTGTTCTATATCGTCGCAGGTGGTTGCAGGTATGACTGGTAAAAAGTAAGCTGATTCACTTGGGATACAAGGGAATAATTGGCAACTTCTCTGCTTGAACTTTTTTTTTCTTTCCATCTGTGAGTAATAAAAGTGCCTAGTTACAAAACCATTTGATTGAGCATCCATTTGTGACAATCTATCTATATGTTCCAGATTAATCCAGAGGCTTCATTTAATATTTAAGTCAAGTCTTTGGTTGAATGTCAGTTTATTTTGCCTCTACTAGCTAATGCACTTTCTGAATTGTTCCTCTGGTGACATTATGAAGGAGTTTTGTTTAGCTGACTTGAATACATGAATGTTGTTTATAAATCGAGTTGTCATTTAATATTAAGAACATGATTACATCTTGATGTTATGTTTATTTTTGAACAGATCTTGAGGTTATTATATCTTGTCCTTAGCGCTCTTTTGCTAGGATTTATATCATCACCCTTTCCTCTCTCATTTTCACCTTCGTGTTAGGAGAGACAAATAATTTTATGAACTCTACATACAAAAATTAAATATAATTGAGTAAACAATTGTTTGTGTCTATATTCACTGCTAAAAGAAACACTAGTACTGAAAGAAAAAAAAAACGAAAGTACAATAGTGGTGCAAATGGGGTTGTATGTAGTTATTGCATGAAAGAATGTAATATGTTATTATTATTTATTAATAATATATGAACATAGCTAATTCGATTTACATTTTGTAATTAGATGTTAGAATAAAAAAAAGTGTCTCGCAAGCATAACACATTTGGTGGACATCCGTTTGCAGGGGCACAAATTCGAACCGGTGAAGTTTAAAGTTTAATTAACCATCTCAACTTTATTTTTAATAATAAAAGAATTATAAGTAGAATTGTAAATTTAATTGGTTAGATGCCATATATCTAAAGTTAAAAACAAATATAACTAATTTTGCATAAAAGTTTCATATAATTGGTTATAAACTAATTAAAATGTTAAAATTATATTTTCAATTGTTTGCAACAGTGATTTTTTTTTTTTTTTTGACGGAAACGTGCTTATAGCATTTCATTAATAAGAATAGTTTCAATACAAGTGGGTATATCATAATAAACGGCGGGACTAGCTAAAGACGTGGCCTCTCGTGCAAGGGCATGAGCAACCGCGTTGGCTTGTCGCCTAACAAACTCCACCATAGAGTTAGAATATAAATTGTGAAACAGAGAACGACAGGAAGAAATAATGCAACCAAACTCAGACAAGTCGTTCCTCGTAGCAAGGAAGGCATCAGCGGTTAATTTAGAATCTGTTTCAAAGTCCACATTATCAAGCTGCATATCACTCAACCATTGCACAGCAGAGTGCAGCCCTAGGGCTTCTCCCACGTCCACCTCAACAGTACACGGATATGTAATAGTCTTAGTCAGGACAAAAACACCTTCCGAGTCACAAACACAAATGCCAATACCTGTACGGTTATGATGAGAAGAAAAAGCCGCGTCGATATTACATTTATATCTACCCGACATAGGGGGCTGCCACGAGATTCTAATAAACAGATTTTTATAATATAGTATTGTCACAATATATTATCCATAACCAACGGTTTAATTTATTTTTCAAACTTGTGATATTATCGTTTCTGCAAATGATTTTTTTTATATATATAAAATCAAAAGTAAAGATACCTTTTAATTGAGTTAAACATTTTACATGGAATTCTAAAAACATCTAGGCATTTCCTAAATTTATAAATTAATTTTATGAAATTGTAAATCAATAAACCGGATGTAATTTCGTCCTCAATTTTATTGATCTGCTATTAGAAGCATATGTGAATTGTAGCCAATTCAATGGCGTTACATTAGGACTTGGAAAAAATGTATGTCCATAAATATCATTTGCACTGGACATTACATAGGCGAAGAAGTCAATAAAGTGGTTGAAATTCCACTTGTTATTTGGCTCTAATAAAGACAAGCACTAAGCAAATGGAATAGAAAAGCAGAAGGAAATGAGAAAAGAGACATACATGATTGCAATCATCCAATCCAAGGGAAGTAATTGTAACATTACTAATATGAGATGAGATGAGATACTAATTTCTACTAAGTACGTTAAAAATCATGTGCAACTTAACATCCCACTAGAAAACAGAGACTACTAGCATGATCTAACCCCACACTCAATAAACTCAATTACAGTACTGCAGCAAAAGAGCTGGTTGTGTTGTGTCTTCCACTATAATGAACATGTCATAGACTCATAAAGATAATGCCGTGGATAGTTTCTCAGACACATAATTTTTAAATGACCAGCAAAATCTATTCTCAAAGCTTAAGGCCACTCCCATCTTTCTTCTTCAACTTTTTGCTCCTCCATGGAAGTGTAACCACCTGCTTCATTCCCTTACGGATGGTTGTCTGCAAATACAAAATTAATAAACCATTTGCACTTTAATAATAATTATGACATACTAGAAGAAAGTTGAAACATTGAATGAAGAAAGGGTTGAAGCTTACCCAGGTACGAGACTTGCCATGATGTGAGAGGCTAGAAGAACTCCCAGAACGTTTCATCATCTTGCTGTTGTCTGCAATGCCAATTGTTCCAGTATCCTTATCAGTAGAAGAAGATGGAAAGACATGGCTACCACCACTGACCTGATCTCTTTTGACATTTTTCCTCCAAGAACCAAACCAACCACTGTCTCTTTTGATAAGAATATTCATAGTACTACCAAGGAAGCCTCTATCAGTACTAAAAGAAGAACCATAGCAATTGTTGTCTTCAATTCTAAAAGATGGAGACCGGAATCTGTTGCTGGTAACATGAGGACCCTGCTGCAAAAGGGTGGGTGAGGGTACTACTAGCAACCTCGGAGGAAGCTCCAAACACTTGTCACTAGTGGGATTAGTGAAGGGCACAAGTGCATTGCAAAGCCTTGGCTTTCCTGGTTCTTGTTCCCAACGAAATGGTACTGAACCTGAGGTTTGCAGTGGTGGAGTCGCCGTCCCCGTTCTTTCTGGGGATTCCATTTGCATTTGCATTTGAATTTTCATTGCTGGTGAGACAGAGAACAAAGGGAGCCTTGGTATGCTGCTCTCTTGCTCTGCCTTTGCTTCAGAACCCATCACAACACTCTCACAAACAACCACAGACTGTCTCTGTGTTCAGGAATGGATGAGATTTGTGAATGTGATCAGGAAGATAATAATAATAATAATAATAATAATAATAATAAAGGATAAATGATGATATAAAAGATCATTTGGTGTGAGTGTGAGAGTGAGTTTGATATAACTCAATTGGATTTTGCCAAAGAGGAAAGTGTGGAAATATGATTAGGTGAGAAGACAAAATACGTATCGTATGTTACTTTCCGCTTTGTCTTTGGGGTGCAATATGCTATTTTCTTATAAATAAATGATTAGAGTGGAAGATTACCTACTTTTTTTCTTATGCTAGCAAATCTTTTTGGTGCAGGGTCAATATTTATGCAATCAGGGTGACTACAATCATTAAATTCAAATCGAATGGTTCAAAATCGCTAAAGATTTAGGTTGTTCAATCTCGATTCAATGACTATGGTTGTCTTGAATGCGTGAAAATATTAAAAATTGTACTACATGTAATCCGATTTGGAGAGTAACCTAACGCATGTTTGAATTCGCAAAAATTAGACGCAGTCACACAATTATTATAACTTTGATTGTTGGACCTTCTTATTTTGATCCAATAATCACAATTGTACAGACAGTAAAAATGCCTCAAATTTTGACCTCGGGTAAACCAATTTGTTTTCTTTAATAATAATGAGCATATTTGTCTCGTGCGAAAAATTCACGGACTGATAACATTTCATCATTCCAAAAGTACTAAAAGTAGCCCCTCAATTAGACCACTAGTACCAGCAGTATCTTTATACTCCATTTTACACGAAGACAAAACTTCTGCAAAGCAAAACTATTTTGTCGGCATACTATGAGATTGAGTATAAATATATAAATTATGAATAGCCAAAATTAATTTGCATTGTCAACGCTACATAAAAATGTATTATATCTCTCGTTTTAATATTCTTAGTTAGGAGTTAGGACTACAATTTTCCCTGAGCATATGAATTATTTCTAACACTGAGCATAGGTATTTTCCACATCAATTTGGCATCCAATGCGTATAGCATGATGAACAGATCACTGATTAGTTGGGAGTGACAAGTGAAAGTGACATGCTGTTTCACTCCTGTTTTTGCTACCAAACACAATTACTGCCTAGCTACTAATGAGTAATATATGAGATCATTGAGATGTCAACAAACATAGTAAATCAGCTTCATCTGATAATTTACCCAAACTATTCATCACTTGAGAGTTAAGACTTAAGACATACTTAACGTTGACTCTAAGTTGATTACATCCTTGTCAGCCATTCAAGTTTTTTTTGCTGGTTAGAAATTTCAAATACAAGTTGTTAAAACCTAAAGCTTTGTTTACAAGGTGGTACACAACTCTCGTATTTTCCATTCACTCATTAGTTTTCTTTTGGAGCATATGGTAGTTAACTACCGGTATTTTTATCATTTTATAGTGTGTGATATCAAATCCTTTAGTGTCACCATCAATCTTCTAAGGAGAATTTAGTTTGTACATGTTTTTGGGAAGATTTTACCATGTACCTCTTCGCTTATAACTTTACCCCTTATAAATTATAAAAAAATTCAATTTTATCCTTTTGTCATTTAACTTCACCCCTATAATATATATAAAATATTTTACGGTAAAAGTGTTTCCCATTTTCCTCCAATTTATCCTAATATTATTGTTGATGACTATGTGGATGCTGTTAGCGGAGAATTTCAATCATAGGTCACAGTTTTTTCGTATCAATTCTCGTTTTTGTTTTGGTTTTGGTTTTTTATGATGATTATTTGATTAGGGATTTTTTGAGGTTCGAGTAATTGATTGTATTGTGAAATGCTGTTGTTGTTGTGATGCTTGCAATTGAATGTATTATTTTTTATCTTTTAAAACATTTGTTCAATTGCTCTGAGTTTGACTAAGGTTGAAGCTTGGATGAATCTACGTACAGATTAAATTGTTTGACCAAAGTTATTGTTTTACGTTTGATCCATTTGAAAATTAGATCCAAAACAGTACGCACAGATTAAATAGTTACTATGAAGACGAGAGCTAATTGTTGAATTCTGAAATCTTTGTATGGACCACGAATATTTGTAGGGGGTGAAGTAAAATGATGATAGGGTTAAAATTGGAATTTTCTTATGGTGTGTATGGTTGAAGGTTTTAATGTATGGATATAAGGTAAAGAAAAATGATATTTGTACAACTATATTTTGACAACTTTTAGAACATCTCCCTCATATTCACATGTGTTTTTATTCCCCCTCTTCATCTTTCTCTCACTGTTGTTTTTATCCAATAAAAATAGAGAAAAAATAATTATCACAAAAATTGTTTAAGTTTGGTATCATTCCTGTGAAGTAAAATATCATATTTGTGTGCATTTAAGTTCAAGGGCTAACTAGATCCATATGCGCAATGGTCCAATTTGTTTTCAAAGAGTGGAGTTAGGCTTTTCTAGACTTCTAATTATTATTTTTTGTTGGAAAATATACTACGACAATTATCTACATAATCGGTTAAATTAAAAAACAATAAAAAAATCATTTGATACTTATGAACCAAATGGTTTTAGCATTTTTTTAGGGGTTAAAAAAACACGTCTCTAAAGAGATTGAAGCTATTGGACTTGAAATAAGTTGGTTATAATATTGGTTTAAAAATTAGAATTATGCTCTTTATCCATGCGTTTTTTCTCATTCTTAAGTGAAATGACCATATTGCTCCTGCGTGAGTAAACTCACGCTACGTGTTGTTATATGTTCAGGCAGAGCCTCATTTTCAATCAAATCTCTCTCAAATTATCCAAATCTAAAATTCCTTCAACTTCAAATCAAACAACACTCCAATAACAAAAACAAGTAAGTTTTCACTTAAATTATGTTGGTATGATAGATTTTTTCACTTAAACTATAATTTTTTAGGTTTAGTGTTTTGTTAAAATTTTGATTTTTTTTGCAAGAAATGATAGAATGTTACGTGGAAATGACTTATAGTTCTTAATTGTTATGGTGTTTAGATGTTTGCATGATTATGTTAGATTTTTTACATTTAGATTAGATTTTTTTAGTTTTAGGGTTTAGTTTAAATTTTATTTTTTTGCCAAGAAACCATACAATGTTACATGTAAATCACTTATATTGCTTAATTGTTTAGATGTTTGCATGTTTATGTTTTGTAGTTATCATTTTTAGGGTTTATGTATAATTTGCACTTCAAGTGTTTGATGAAATGTTTGAATGAGTTTTTCATTGATTGTTTTTAATTTCTTATTGTGTATATTTGAAATAATGGTCGGGTGAATTGACGTTCATGCACAATTCGACGGCGGAGAACCTCAGAAGTTGAAGGGTCGGTGCCTTGGTGTAACGTTAAGAGGTCTCAAGGATGAATTGAATGAATTCAACCAAGGAGTCTATCCCGGAGACACAAGGAGTGTAGAATACGTTCGGTATAAACGTGCAACGCTCGACGAGGGGATAGTATCATTCGGTTGCGTGGAATTAACAAACGACGAAAACGTGACAAGCATGTTTTGGGAGCACAGCATATTCCAGTGGATCGATATGCGGGTAACGTTTCTGAGATCAACTGAAGATATTATCAAGAGTCTGATTCTGCCAAAAGATCGTGATTAGGTAGAGAAATGCACCTTCCAACTACAACAATTGTCTTCCTCTGAATGGGGTAATTCAAACTTCTTAAATGGAAGTTCCCAAGCACTCACCCGAAAGTGTTATTGTTTCATTCAAAAGATTAAATTCATGTTAGTTTGGTTTAGATGAAGGTATTGACGTGTCAAGGACTGGACCTCATTCTTTTGGCATTTGAATATCATCATCTAAACCAACCTAACAAGAATTTAATCTTTTGAATGAAACAATAAAATTTCTGGATGAATGCTTGAGAGTTGTTGTTTAGCAAGTTTGAATTTACCACATTCAGAGGTAAGATAATTGTTGTAATTGGAAGGTGCATTTCCTAACGTAATGTAATGTAATTATAAAACATATTTAGGAACTTTATGTAATGTAATGTAACTTTTATTCGAATTTATTTAATACGCAACTTTATTCGAATTTATTTAATACATTCTTTATTCGAATTCACGCTAAGTTTAATTAGTTTTTATTTGAATTTATTTATTCAAAACCTACCTATGGTACCATTAGTCTGCATAAAAAACTTCACATCATCGTAGCGTGAGTTAACTCACGCTAGTGTTAAACCAAGCGTGAGTTAACTCGCGCCAGTTTGGCCGGTGTTCAAAACTCAAGGGCACATTTTTTTGACTTTGGTCAGTTGTTCAACCTTGATTTTATTGATTTTTTACGAGTTTTTTTTACAGTTTTTTAACTGCATTTAGTGCATATAAAACTTATGCAACCATTCCCCCTATAAATACCCCCTTAAACCTTCACCATTTCCTCACATTCTCTCCTTCTTCTTCTCACTCTTTCACCTTTATAGTTTTTTTTTCTTTTTTGGGGGCCAGTTTAGGGGTAAAAAAGGGTCAAGGGAGTGGGGAAAATAGGCCAACCGACTTGGGGCACAAAGAGGTAAACTCTTGGGGTAAAAGTAAATTTGCTTCTTTTTACCCCAAAAACTTTTTACCGTGGGTAAAAAGACTCTTTCTTGGGGTATAAAAAGAACCAGATTTAGATTTACCCCGAAGGGATGACGTCTTTTTACCCCAAAATGATTGGTCTCTTTTGCCACCAGCCTTGATCCTCTGTTACCCCAAAGTTGGTCTATTTTTACTTCAAAGAAGCAGATTTACTTTATTTCAATAAAATGTATCAAATTATGTAATTGTATCAAAGTATTAATAAAATGAGGTTTTATATGTATTATTCATGTTCATTTCTTCATTTTTTTTTATTTATATTAGCATTTATATTATGATTTTGTCATCTAAATAACGTTGTTGAGTATTTATGTTAACATTTATATTAGCATTTATATTATTTATATTACCATTTAAATAAATTCGAAAAAAAGTTGCATACTATGAAACATGAGTTAACTCACGCTGCAGTATTTTTAAATTAACACTAGTGTGAGTTAACTCACGCAACGTGCCTTAACTCACGTAAAATTAACATTGACATATGTTAAGTCACGTATGGGTATTTTGGTCATTTCACTTGGGAATGAGCAAAAACATTTGGGTAAAGAGCAGTTCTCTAAAAATTAACTCCCAAAGCACTATTTGATAAAAACAAAAATACTAATAAAATACATATTTTTGTATTAACAAATGGTCATGTTAACAAGTGTCTCAAGACATTTGTTAATGAGTTCAAAATTGAAACCAAAAAAAAATGAATTTTTGCATTGAAAATTTTAAAAAATAGAAAACATAATTTCCAAGTAACAAATTGATTCATAAAAGACAATTTTTTAACTAAGTAACTAACAGACCATGCCAATGCCAAAAATTGTCTTATGTGTTGGTAAGGGATGCTTAAAACATCCACAATGGTAGTAAACTATAAACAGTCTTAAATAGATCTTGCGTGTACTCGTTATTTATTTATATATTTTTAATAAAAGTACATATTAAGAACTCAATGATTAAAATGGTAGTAAACTCAAAAGAGTCTTTTAAATAGGTTTATAAATGTCCTCGTGAGCTTAGCTTAGTTGGTACGGACAATACATAATATATGTAAGGTCTGGAGTTCAAACCTCGGCCACGACTCAAAAAAAAAAAAAAGGTCCATAAATATGTACTTTAAAGCATCCACAATGGAGACACTCATTTTTGGATACTTAAATGGATTTCACGTGTACACATCACTTATTTATAAATTTTTAAAAGTAGTACCTAATAAGTACTCAATTCCTTCAACCCAGATCCCACACAAATTTCTTAAAAGAGATCCACTAATCAATCATCAATAATTTTATATCATTATATATCAATTTTTTAATATTAAAAAGGTGTGGGTCTCACTTAAGAAAGAGGGCCTTAAGAGCATCCACAATGGTAACGGATACTCCTTAAATGGACCCCACGTTACACATCATTTATTTATAATATTTTAATAAAAGTACCTATGAAGGACTCAATGTCTCCAATGGGAGTATACTAATAAGGACTCCAATTAAAAGTACTTAAATAGATCCCACTAATTTTACATCATTAAACAAAAATAATTTATTTATTAAATTATAAATTACCTCATAATATTTAATTATAATCCTTTAAAAAAAATTATAAAATATTTATTTATTCATATGAACTTGAATTTCTGCCACATTTGCTAATAATTTGAAAATGGAAAAATTAACATTAAAAATTTTACATTTCTTTTTTAAAAAATAATAATAATAATTGGGAGCCCCTAATATGGACCCTTATTTTTAGGGTCCACCTATGGTCCTTGGTAAATGACCTGCAATAGTGGGTGAGACACTTGCTTTTCAGTTTACAAGGATGGTTTCTATATGTATCTTTACTATGACTGAGCTTTTTCAATCAAAACCGATGAATCATCCAATCCGATTCACAACAAATCGCTAACTAATTCTTTGTTATCATAACTTTAATTTCATCATTCATGTTAAAAAACTTATTCACCACTATTTTGACATCAAACTCAAAATCGATAGGTCTCATGTGTAGTTGATGAACTCATTCTAAAGTTGATAACCATTTAAGAGCTTCGTCAACATGTACCTCACTGGAGTAAACTGGTAAGTTTTTGCAAAAATAAAAGTGTGTGTATCATCCCTTATACAAACTCCTATTCTCACTCTATTAGAAAGCTAGGAGAAAGAAGCATAAATGTTGCACTTAAATCTTCCTTTGGCTCGTTTGATCCATTTCACATTTCTTTCTTGTCGCGGCTGTGCACAAGATGTATTACAAATCCTACGTGTATATCTTGTCAATCATGAAGCATAGATTTTGCTCTCTCCACGATATAAACTTGAGCATCAATTACCTCATTCCAAAATATGTTGTTTCTTTGTTTTCAGATACTCTACAACACAACAAAATAAAGCTGCATTTTCTTTGGATAAATTTTGTAATGCTTTGAAGATATATAACGCTCTTGCTATCCATATCTTGTTGTAACAAACTAGAAATAGAAGAAAAGAAATGCAACATACTCTAAACATTTACGCTACTTCGACATTGAAAAAATAAATGAAGTGTATCTACCATGAGACCAACTTTTCTCTATTTTCTTTTGTATTATAATCGTGAAATCTATTAGTTATTTGTAACTAGAGGTACTCATCTCTTTTTTCATTCCATTGTGGTCCTTAATAGTTGAGATCCTTAAATAAATAATTCTGTGTTGAAGACGATCTTACTATGTTATAGACTCATAGTAGTCGGGATTGCAAATCTACTTTTTCTTGCTTCATAATTCGTCATTAGTCATCATTGGGCAGTTTTTTAATCTTTTGCCATTTATAATGGGCGAAGATCCTCTCCATTTCCTAAATAAATGGAGATTGTCAATTACTATAGTTTTGAAGTAAATATGTGATATTAATGTTTTCAATTCTTGAAATATGTGCATTTATATCATATATTTACTTCAAAACTATAGTAATTGACAATCTCCATTTATTTAGAAAATGGAGAGGATCTTCACCCATTTATAATGCACTCCACCAGACACAAACAAAATCCCTCTCCTTCCTCGTTAATTTTATGACCTGAGTTATTCAGAAAAATCCCACAAATACACGCATAACATACTGTCGATGTTGATAGAATTCAGTGTCAAAAGAAATTAGTCACTCACCCTAGCTAGCTAGTTAACCTCATTTTTCCAAACTCTGAAAGGTCCAAATTGAGTGTTAGAAGTATCCACTACCACTCTATTGAGTTAAAGGACAACTATACATTAAAAACTGCTAGTAAAAGGTCAATTTCTTGTCACTTTTTCCTAAAAAGTACAAAGCAAAACATGACGAAATCCCTTTATAGGTGTAGATATGACTTCCATCAAAGTTTTTGTTGCCCCACGTTATTATGTGGGATTCATACAAAATGGAAACACCCTCAGTCGCATGAACGTGGTGCCACCAATGATTAAAAAAATTAATTATTAGTACTATCATTTAATGTTTTAATTGAAGAGTAACTAGAGTATAACATCATTAAACATTGTAACAGTAGTTAATTTGAAATCACGGAGTTTAACTTGAACAACTCGTAAAAAATTATTTCTTTTAAGCTAAGGAGTAATAAATATGTATTCCAACGTATATAGTTCATGCGTAACATCAATGCATTGCTGCACGAAACATATTACAAATCAGTTATTGTTGTGCTCAATTTGAAATGAAGAAGGTCATCATTTTATTTAGAACATGAGCAAATCCATGAAAAGTATATAACCCCACCTATAAAGTTTTGTTAATCTATATTTTTAAACAATGCATTTGGCTAAGCTATGCTAGATATAGAATACACCCATAACTACGAGATGGAACGTTTTAAATTACAAGATCAATTTTTTTTATATATTTTATAAAATCAAAACTTCATTAAAAGTTTTCTTCTGCAATCCGATTGTTTCGAGCTGTTGATTGTAGTTTGACTGCACGCGGGCGACTGCACTCAAACAAAATGAGTGGACTTTTCTATAAGTTTTGTAATGTTTAAAAGTTTTTGGTGAAGTTAATTAGGAAGTATATCCTTTTTGCAATATATGAAAAAGTCATGGCTTCATTTTTTTGATTGTGTAAAGGAAAAAATAGGTTATTCATAGTTCTTATATAATCAAGGTATGCTGATGATTATGGAAAACTTATCATTTGATTTTTAAAATCTTTGTAGTGATCATTAGATCAAACCTTCATAAGAACTGTTCATGCTTATTTTAGAGAGAAAAAACAAACATGTTCATGTTACCCATTAGTTAAATATTGTAACTTAGTTACTTAAGGGGAAGAAAGAAAAAGACTTTTTAATTAATAAAAATATACAAATGATAAATATAACTCATTGATTCATTCATGATATATAGCAATAGCAATATAAAGATATATAATAATAGAAGTAAAACATACATCGATATGCAAGAAACAGACCAACATTTATTTATAGACACGACGACATGAAATGTTGCTGCGCCAAAAGCTCAACTTCTGACCACGCCATGATATCACCGGAGCAACTCCACGACGACTCGCTATCCATCAGCTCCGGCAACTCAATGTCACCCCAAAAATCATCTCCATCAGAAACAATGCAACCCTTCTCATCCAACGAAGCCTTCATCATACTCGCCGCCTTGGCCGCCGCTGCTTGAATGTCTCTGGCCGTACATGTGGCCGGAAGTGGTAGATTCTCCACCTCATCGGGAAAGTTGAGTTGCGCTTTTTGGCCTTTCAGGCAATACACTGCAACATCATAGGCTTTCGCAGCCATCTCCGGCACCGGGAATGATCCTAGCCATATGCGAGATTTCTTCTTGGGTTCACGAATTTCTGATACCCATTTTCCCCACCGTCGTTTACGGACGCCGCGGTAGACAGGATGGCGCGTTCCACTTCTCCGACTGTCATCTTCAATGAATGGTGTTGGTTGATTGTCCATTCACAAATTTTACACTTGAAGCCGTTTTGACTCTATTTCAGTGTGTCTCCAACATTTATTTATAAACAATTTTTTTTAAGGAACATTTACTTATAAACAATTATTATTATATGCTTCTTTACACGTTAAATGAAGGGTAATATGTGATTACATATATGCCCTCCACCCCATAGGTTTTTTTAGACTGCTTGTTTAAGAATTGTGGATAAGTCACCCAACGATTGCACTAACTACATAAACAAGATTTGTAAGTGGACTTAAAACTAGTTTGTATGTTCCACTTGTAATATAATATAAGTTTATGCTTAAATGTTGAATTGCTCCCTTAACTTGATTTCAAGTATCGGTTTGGTTCCATAAAGTAATAAAAGGTCTGTTTAGATTCCTTAACTTTATTTAAAGTATCAGTTTGGTCATTTCTGTTAATTTAATTCAAAAAAAGTTAAATTTAGGGACCAAACTAATACTAATTAAATAAATTAAGGGACCAAACTAATACTAATTAAATAAGTTAGTGGAACCAAATTTAATGTTTTTTTGTATTAAATTAACATAAGGGATCAAACCGATACTTGAAATAAAGTTAAGGATCTAAACAGACTTTTTATTACTTATGGAAGCAAACTCATACTTGACATTAAGTTAAGGGACCAATTAAACATTTAAGCCATAAATTTATATTTTTGGCCAACATTCATTGGTTGTTGGGTAGCTTAACCACAATATTTTTTGAAGTAGTCTGAACCTCACCCTATATGTTCAAGAAGGTTATTACTCCCTCGGTCTAAAATTATGTTTTTTTTTTCTTCAGTTTTACATAGTTATAAGAAAATGATTAATATTTTTATTTTAATGGTAAAATGTATTTCATTTACTAAAGCACTCTTATTAATTATAATTTTTTTTTTAGTTTTATATAGTTATTAAGAAAATGATTAATATTTTTATTTTAATGGTAAAATGTATTTCATTTATTAAAGCACTCTTATTAATCATAATTAATGAAGTAGTTAGATGATTGAAATGTAATAAATAAGGATACATTAATGAAAAATAATAATAAATGTTGTATTCGTAATGTAAAAGGGACAAATAATTTGAGACAAAGAAAAATCGTTAAGAGAACATTTATTTTAAGATCGAGGGAGCAGGAGATAACCGATACTATTCGTGAAAATTTTACTATTTAAATGGTGTTCTATGAAAAGAATTAAAAAATATTGTTTTAAATGTTTTTTTAAAGAAAAAAATGGGACGTAGCCCCTCCCAAAAATAATTATAAAGATAAAATGGGTAGGAACCTCTCCTTTCTTCCTCTCTCTTCTCTTCTCCCCTTCTCAAACCCTAGCCGTCACCCCTTTCTTATTCTTCTTCTTCTTTTCAGATGGGTGATTTAGGGTCAATTTTGACCCAAAAATCACCTCTCCGAATCATTTTTTCTTCTATCCTAATTGAATAAGTGATTTCACATATTTTCTGTTTTCTTTCGTTTGTTTTTGTGATTTCGTCGTCTCTGAACGACTCTGTTTGTTTTGATTTCCCGTCTTTGCGCGGTGTGTTTTTTATTTTCCGTCTTAGTGCGGTGTTTATTTGATTCAGATTGAAAGATTAGCTTTGAGCAAGTGCAAATCCGATCAATGACAATGACTTTGGTGTCGTCAACGTTGCAGATCCAGAGACATGAGTATTCCGGAGACATAAATATAGTCATATTTGTAGGCATAGGTACTTTGCCGTTTTATGTTATTAACATGGATGATGTGAGTTTGTTCATAGATTGATCTTTTTTGTTTTTAGCGAATTTGTATTGTATCGATGTACTCTATCAATTTGAATGAATGAATATCGTTTATTTTCGTAAAAAAAGAAGTTATAAAGATAAAATCTAATATATCTAATAAAACATTTTTATTAATTTCAAGAAGGCCTCAAATAAAACTTTACTTTAAGCTTACAAAACTATTAGATCGGCCTTGATTGAGATAGTAGATCAAAATAGTCTCCAATGCACGAGACTTATATAAAAGTGAAGTGAAAAAAGAAAAAAAACTCTCAATTTAAATGTACAAATCTACGAAATTCTATAAGTATGATTATTATTATTTTTTGTAAGTAGTTTAATTGCTAGAATTTCATCTTTTAAAGATGAATAAATTGGTGAATGAATGTATATGGTTTATTTAAAATAAAAAATATTAATAAGTGCAATGTTTGAGTTTGAATCTGACCTGACGGATGCATATTACAATGCATCATTCTATCAATCGAGGTATGTTCATGGATATTGTTCTCTCTATTTTTTCCTACTCATTTTTACTATCAGTTTCTATGCTTTTATAACAATAGAAGTTTTTTTTATAATTTCTTTACATTTTGTCGAAGAATAGAATAATTTTATGATTTAAGTAAAAAATAATAATCCAAGTGAACATACACTTTTTACATATACAATTATGCATCATTTAATAATTTTTTGAAATCTGCATTATTAAAATAAATTCTTTGTCTACTTTTTTTCTTTTATGTTTGTGTTTAAATCTTGTGACCAAACATTCTTTTTTCAGGCTTAGGGTTCAACTTGTGTTGAACCTTATACTTAATACAGTTTTTATACAAAGATAAATGGAACAAAAGCAATGTGTTAAAAAATATGAATTGAATCTGTACACTATATCTTATTATCTTACAAATGTCACTTTATAAACTCATTTCACGATTTACTTTCATTTTTCCCATCTCTTCACACCCAACACTAATGGATCTGGTGGGTTGATATAAATGATAGATCATCCATCGATAGACTCTGATGCTATATTATGTTTTTATATTAGATTTAACATATCATATACAAAATTAATTATATGGTGACAAATATCACACTTTATAAACTCATTCTCAAGTTGAGTTTTTATCGATTATTCTATATATGTTTAAGACAATCTCCGGATGAAAACTATTTATAGTGAAAACTCATTTTCCAAAAATAAAATAAAATGAAAATGCTAGTGAAAACTCAAATTTTTTAAAATAAAAAGATCTGGTCCCATATAAATTTATGATCCATTTGAACACTTTATAACTAGCTGCTTGCAACCTGCATTGACAAGGAAATGTGAAATGGAAATTAAGGTTGTGATACGCACAACATGAAATTGAAAGGACTCAAAAGGAGCGTACGTACATTTAAAAACGATGATAGCATATATAACATACACACGTTGATGTTGGGACTAAGAGGGACCAATAATAAGTGCCCCTTCCTACACTGCATTGCATGGTTGCCAAGCACTGAAGGGTTGCATTTGCACGAGATCAAGGTGAGTACTGTTTCTACTTTTTGCGCTCCAGCCTTTTTGGTGGGTAGTAGATACAAGTTTGATTCATAATTATATCAACAATACATAGGACCATATGTCACTATTCTAATTGCCAAATGTCATCTAATTGCCCAATTAGAGTTTGAGCTTAGCAGGCACACTGCTGAAAATGACCACTATTTTATGCATCCCATGAACCGTCCTATCAATTTTCTATTTACGCTTTCATTAATTTCAATCATCTGTATGATTTTGAAATTCAAAAATATTTGTTCAATCATCCCATGAATCCACAATACAGCTTGTTACTTGTAGCAAATAGAGTGTTACAATTATGATGGAACAAAATACGTTTTATACAAAACTTTTTGATTTTTGATGACAACAAGATATTAAAGTTCAATTGGATATGTTAATATTTGTTCAAGAGTGCAGGATTATAGACTAAAATTTATATTTCTCAGTCAAGTATTGGTTCTGAAAGAACAATTTAGAGCAAAGAAATTTTCAAAAGAAACCAAGTTGCAAGTCAGAATCTGAAGAAGTCAAAGTCTAAAGTTTATCCGAAAGCTGATTATGTCAGAGTCTGAAGATCACCCATGAGATGAACCTCAAACCCTGAAGTTAGTTTTTATGGTTATTTGAAGACACAAAGATGCAGAAGGATTTAGAAGACTGGAGCAACGATAGTTCTGAAGAATTAAAATGGCTTTAGATGTTATTGTGAAAGAAAGGACAGTGGAGGACAAATAATACGATTGTACAACCACTACTTCCACTACTCTAACATTTCCATGTGCATAGTATTATCTACCGTTGTGTCTCTACTGGATTGGAATGGTTAATTCCTTATCAAGAAATGATTTTCAAATTATTCCTTCCTATGACATTAACCAAATCAAGCAACAAACCAATGGTGTTTGATCAAGTTTCTCTAACGACTCTTTGATGCGCTGACACTCTTCAACGTCTCTTTGCAACCTCTATATAAAGGATTGAAGACTTGAAGATAAATACAAGACTCTGCAATATTTTATAAGTGTCAAAACTCTGTCAAATTCATTACGCATCAAACACTTAGAATTTCGTAAACTTTCATATCTTAGAAATATTTAAGTCAAGAGTCTAAACTGTTTTGTATTGTGAACACAATTGATTGTATATCAAGTGTTCAACAAAACTTTTATTTATTTGTAATTCTTGTTTGTTAGAAGTTTCTTGCTTGTGTGTTTGAGCAATTGTAATCTTGTGCGATTATAGTGAAAAATCTCATGTAAGTGACGGGGGGACTAGAGTAGTTCCAGATTGTGGAAGGAACTAGGATAATTGCTTGTATCTCTTTCTTATCTCTCTCTATCTTTTTTAATTCGATGCACTTAACTCTGAACATTGTTTTAGACTTTGAACTCTATCAGAGAGTGAACTTTGAACTTAGTTAAAAAGAAGAAAAATCTAACACAGTTCAACTTCCTTCATGTGTTTTTCTCACCTTCAAATTATAGCAAAATTGTATTTCATTTATCTATACAAAATTATAGTCTTACATATATTCTTAAAAACAATGGTTTGATTGTGTATCTATTTATCATTCAATAACATATCATATTTTTGTATTAGTTTATTTTAAGAGAAATGTTAGAGTCACACCCATCAACACACTCCAATAATATTGAGTTACCTCATTCAATCTTTTTTATTCCTCTACTTGTTACCTGTTCTACCGGTTTAGTAAACACAATACCACCTCTAATTGAAAATTAAAAGAGAGAAAACAGACGTCTCTGCAAGTTGTAATGGCTTCTCTCTCTCCTCCCATAACCCAACAATGCAAAACCTTTACAATTTCTCAATGGTAGTTTCCTTGTTAGATTTGTTGTGATAGAGATGAAAAAAGGGACAGTTTTTTTAAAAAAATTCTCGATGGAGTTATTAGATATGTTTTTTTGAATTTAACTAGCTATCACCAAGTAGATCTTTGATTTCATCCCATAGTCTCTTGCATTTTCCTCTGGAAATGGTGCTAGTTCTTGTGCAGAAGGAGGGTAACAACCATTTTTTTCTGCCATGAGATTCAACAATTTTGTCCAGACTATCTTTTAAACTGATCAATTTCAAATTGGGTACTAATTTTTAAACCAGGCTTTAAATCTGGGTATGCTGAAGAGTAGGAACATCGATAATGGCTTCAATTGTTTTGAGTTGAACAATCCATCAAGACATTATTTTGAGAAAATTACTCTCTCCCAACAAAAAACGCTCACTCCCATACAAACTGCACAAAATACCCCCCACGTGAGTTAACTCACGTTCGGAAAGTTTAAGTATAACATACATGAGTTAACTCACGCTGTGTTACAACATACGTGAGTTAACTCACGTAGAATGTACCAAAGTAGCGAACGTGACTTAAGTCACGTTAGATTTAACACTTGCGTGACTTAAGTCACGTGGGGATATTTTCATAACTTCAATTGGGAGTGAGCAAAACTCGATGGGAGAAGAGCAATTTTCTTATTTCAACCCGCACTCTTAATTTTTTGGTCAAATACAACCTCCCTTCTAAAAGCTAACGAGGATTTTGTATTAAGCCCAAAGATCGTTGGACCTAGGTGGTGATGAGCAAGTTAGGTGTGTTAAAAAATTGCTCTTTAGACACTCATAGATTGCTTTCAAATATTTTGAACTGGTCATTTTACCCAAGTTGCAGTTAACCATGTTGGTGTAAGCCCTAGAGGCCAATAGTTTATGTTGAACTTATCTTATGTATCATGACTTTTATTATTGAATAAATATATGGCAATCTTTATTATATTTATAATAATGTTAATAAAGTCCTTAGAATAGATAGTTCATGTAATAATATATTAAGTGTGACTTAATCATGAGATTACATTATCATAAAGAACGCTATTCTTAAATATATCCGTAGTCGAGCTTTAATATG
>Ga0228710_1002071_pt1 | contig 31154 bp, 13 predicted proteins | sample MedpolnodulmetaG_FD_177995 | JGI IMG/M metagenome (GOLD analysis project Ga0228710, IMG submission 177995) | Root nodule microbial communities from Medicago polymorpha collected in Santa Monica, California, United States - pink nodules | ecosystem: Host-associated > Plants > Roots > Nodule...
ACAATCGTTTCTTAATTATATGGCTTCCCTCGTTTTTACTACTCTCTTTACTAGGGTGTTCAAAGCAAAGGTGATAGACTACTGTTTTTCAATCTATTTTTTTTTTTTTTTTTTTTTTTTTAAATTGCTTCATGGCCCAAAACTAATTTTTTTGAATGTGGTTATTTTTTATGTTAGTTGCTCATGATTATATGGTTACTTTTTGCTAAAATTGCATGAGTTTGGTTTTCTTTTTTATCTTAAATCTTGAAAATTTCTAAGAATTCATTTATTTGTTTTTTCAACGATGCGTTTCATAGATGTTGATATTGTTGAGCACCCGATGAGCCTACTTTTCTTTTCTGTGCGTTATTTTTTTTTTACTCTTGCTGTAGTGGGTTTTCTATTCATTATCAAAAGTTTTGTTATCCACAATTGTATGAAACTTCTAAGGCAATTTATTGCATTTTTACTCAGGAAAAATTAGCTCATGGATTGATTTGGACTCGGAAGATGAGACCTTTAGAATAGATTCTGAAACTACTCTTAGACAAGAATTAGCCTGGGCTTCTCATCTCTCATTACAGGTGTGCTTTGTATAACTGAGTTGAACAAACTTTCTAGTTTCCAACGGTCGGATTAGGCACTCTTGTCTGATTGTTAATAGTAATCATTATTTTGCCTGAGGCATCATGAAATTCTCGGCCATTAAAAAAAAAAAGTCAGGAAATTCTCTATTTTTACTTTCCCTACACGAAGCGATATCATATTCTTATGGATATACTGTTTATGTTGTTGTTTTACTACTATTGTTGTTGTTATTTATGTTGTGTCATGCCTGTATCTGCTACAAATCTGCTTGGTATTACTCTATGACATGTAGTTCCTAAAAAACCAAGTCTTTTATGAACTGTGTGGCATTTACTTCAATGTTGTCAAATTTCTGCCATAGCGCATCCTGTCATGGCAGATGTTGTGCCAAGCCGTAGGCTGCAACACCTATTATCTCCACCTTATTTCCGCCACATGTTACAACGCTACATTTATAAGGATTTTTGGCTTGTCAACATAATCTGCCATTCGCTATGTTCAACGTTGCTTTGTTTTTCCTAATTTTGTTTAATATACTGTAGGCTTGTCTGCTTCCTTCCCCTAAAGGAACCTCTTGTGCTAACTATGCACGGTGTGTGAATCAAATCTTACAGGACCTGAGTAATATGCAGGTGCTATTCTGAGTTCAAACATTGTGATTGCTGTCTTTTCTTCATAAGTGTCCTCATTTCATTCTTATGTTTATGTTTCTTTTATTTTGTAATACAGTTGTGGCTCAGGATTCCCTTGGTTGTTCCCGATGACGACTCTATGGATGCAAGCTCTGCCACTTTGGTGAGTAAATATCCTAGAAACATGCCATGAAGGTTATGTCTTCTGCGTTTTGTATCTTGGCTGGGTTCATGTAATGTACCGTTATGCTGTTCTTTTCTCTGCACAGGCAAAGCATGCACCTTTCTTTCTTTTTTTCCAAATGTAAACTTGGGTCTTATCTTGGTTAAACAGAATGTTCAATTTTTTCCCCATTAATAACTATAAATATGCCCTTTGTTTTCATTGTAATTCTTGTTTTCCACTAGTTTGTATGGGAGAAAATTTGGTGACATTATTTTTTGTTATTAGTGAAAACAAAATTTTAGGCTTATTGCAGACAGTAAAGAATTAGGGTGTTATGCTTTCTGTGTTTTTTTAAGGAATTTCAATCTTGATTTTTAGGTTGACTCTTGGGAAACATGGAATTCATTTCGTCTACTGTGCGAGCATCACAGTCAACTGTCAGCTGCACTTGATATTCTGTGAGTATTTTGTACTTCAGTTCATTAACAGATTCTACTCCATTGTATACAGTGATCTTTGATATTTTTGCATGATTTTAATCCCTGAACTTCTTTTTAAACGCACTAATTCTGTATTGATCTCCTAAGTTCTGAGGGTTGTTATTGTAATCTTGTTCATTAGGAGTTCCCTACCATCAGCAAATTCATTAGGACGGTGGTTTGGGGAGTCTGTTAGAGCAGCTATAGTAAATACGGATGTAAGGACATCTTGTGATTATAAGGAATTTTAAATGTCAGGTTTCATAGTTCTGATTGTTATCTAAAGTTTAAAGGTTTTGATTGGAATTTTGGCAGTCCTTTTTAACTAATGGTCGTGGATATCCATGCCTCTCCAAGCGCCATCAGATGTTGATTACTCGGTTTTTTAACCATAATATACAGGTGAATAATTCTTTGAATTTTGAGGCAATAGTATTTTCATACGCAAGTTGAGCAGTTATTGGTATTGTATATTACCATGCTGTCCTACAGTTCTGTATTTCATTATTTTTGTGGATACTGCATTTTTGCTTGCATTGATCAAGGGAAATGGAATTTAAGTTCAAGTAGCGTTGTTTTCCTTTGAAAGGTATTGAGTGAGTTTGAGACATCTATGCAGATAATTATATCTGGAAATTCTGGTCATCCTAAAGCAAGTGTGGATGCAAATGATTTTCATAATCGATCTGTTGCCGGTAAGTTACTGTTATTGATTCTTGGGTCTGTTATCTATTATTGAAGATCATAATTCATGAAATTAAGGGCCTGTTTACTTCCCATGTTTCACATTTTCATTTTCGCTTCTCTTAATAAACATAAGAGAATATAGATTCAATACTTCCCTCACCAGTCTCCTTTATATTTTCTGAAAATAGAGCTCTAGCATTTTAGAAGTTTTGAAAATGGAATAACACTCTGTTCATTGTTTCAGAGCTCTAGCATTTTAGAAGTTTTGAAAATGGAATAACACTCTGTTCATTGTTTCTAAAAATGCATTCTTTGCGGTTGCCCTTCGATCTTCTCTTCACAATTGTTCAATACGCAGGTCTTCCATCTACTTGTTAACAATTTAAAATGAACATATATTTTTGAAACGTGAAACTGAAAATATTTTCTGAAAGTAAATATGGCCTAAAATGCCTTGTAGTGTGTTTGGATGAGGTAATTGAGAAATTTTTTAAAAATTGAGAATTCTAGGCAATTTAAATACTTCAATTAAATTGTTTCATTTCTAAATATTTTTGTTTGAATATTTCACAATTGTTCAATACGCAGGTCTTCCATCTACTTGTTAACAATTTAAAATGAACATATATTTTTGAAACGTGAAACTGAAAATATTTTCTGAAAGTAAATATGGCCTAAAATGCCTTGCGGTGTGTTTGGATGAGGTAATTGAGAAATTTTTTTAAAATTGAGAATTCTAGGCAATTTAAATACTTCAATTAAATTGTTTCATTTCTAAATGTTTTTGTTTGAATATTTCATTGTCATCATGTTTGGGCAACTTTTATACATTTTAACCAAATTTTATAAAATGCTAGAGCTCTATTTTATAAATTTTAGCCAAATTTGAAAATTGAAATTAGTGGTCAATTTGCAAATTACAAAATTTTTGAGGGGTCAATTTTTTAATTGTGAAAAGTTGAGGGGTAGATTTGTAATTTCCAAACAAATTGGAGTCAATTTGCAATTTTTTGAAAATTTATTGGGGTCAATTTGAAAATTTATAAGAATGAGGAAATTTGGAATTCTAAGCTTTTAGGTGTCATTTGAAATTCTCTAAATTTAACTTGAACAAAAAACTTCAGTACTGTCCATCATTTTGAAAAGTCTCCATATTATTATCCAAACAATGGAATTCACCTAAAAATATTTGAATTCTCTCAAAACATTACATAACCTCAAAACATTCCGCCATCACAATTGTTCAATACGCGGGTCATCCATATACTTGTTAACAATTTTAAATGAACATATATTTTTGAAATGGGAAATTGATAATATTTTCTGGAAGTAAACACGGCCTAAAATGTCTCCATTGAAGCCGCAAAATGTCTCATTTTTACTAAAGTATTTATATTTATTTAAGTATCCTCTTATCTTCCCCACTTTGTATGTGCACATGATTGTGCTTTGTATATTGTATGTGATTGTTATGTATACAAAGCACATAAATTATAGTGATGTGTTTTGCACCTTAGATTCACAAAGACATCCCTTGCGTCTATATCTGGAATATGTTGGACATCTGTACCAAAAAATGGAACCTCTTCCTGAGCAAGAACGTTTTGAGGTAGTTATCTTGCCATATGTTTGTAATATAGGCATGGCATGATTGTATTATCTTCTACTGACTCGCAACTTTTTATGCCAGCTGGGATATAGGGATTATTTACAGTCACCTTTGCAAGTAAGCATTTTTTTCAGGCTACTTTCTAATAATTTATTGGCTTTTATATGCCTCTGCACATTCAGTTATGTAATCTTGAAATCTCCACAATATTTTGTGCAGCCTTTGATGGATAATTTGGAGGCTCGTACTTATGAGACTTTTGAGAAAGATGCCATGAAATACATTCAGGTATTGCAATGCATGACTTATATCCTCAAATTCACTCATCTGATTTATGTTTATGTTTTCTCCCTGACCTTGAAGTCCTGTAGCTATACTATCACTTCTACTACAAACATGATGAGCTTTATGATTTAGTGATCCCCTCCTTCCCATTGTATTCAACTGTTGTACAATGTCTGAAGTCTGTTTTATATTTTAGTTTGTTTGGGTAATATAAATATTTTGTATTGTCAGCTGTTGAATGTGATCATAAATCAAAGTATTGTCAGGTTTTTTTGTTACTTATATCTAGGTTTTGACTTAGATTCTAAGTTATGTACTTGTAGTCTAATCATTAGCTTTCCTTTTTACAGTACCAAAGAGCAGTAGGTAAAGCAATGCTAGACATGATTCCTGATGAAGAGGCATCTGTTAAAACCATTGTAAGATTTTTTTTTCCCTTGTGTTTGATTTTTAAATGCATTTTCTGTATTAGGAGAAATTGGATTCACCTCCTTTCGGTTATGCTTAATTGACACACACTATTCTATTTTTTAATCAAACACTCACCACTCTTATTAGTTTGTAAAATTGCTTCACCTCCCCTCAGTCAATGTATTGAAATACAAGATGAGCTGTATGTGTTATTTAAGAACACCTCAAAGGACTTGAGTGCAATTCCCCTTATTTTTAGTTGCTATTTTTGTGTTTGAGAAACAGTAGTTTGTATGCCTGTGGAGTTTAATTGTTTTTACTCACTGCTAGGTGCTGATGGTTGTTGGAGCAGGGCGTGGACCTCTTGTGCGGGCATCATTACAGGTGTGATATTTTACCTTAGTGTTCGCAATATATGACTCTGTTATATGTAGATTGGATATATTGTATTATTTTGACCGACTTTTGTGCATTTTTATTTGTAGGCTTCGGAAGAAACTGGACGGAAGCTAAAAGTTTATGCCGTTGAAAAGAATCCAAATGCAGTTGTGACCCTTCATGTTAGTTGTAGATCTTTTAATTTATAGTGATTCCATGAAATTCTGTGCCCATATAGTGTTATTTGTTTATGGATCATGCTAACTTGTGCCCATTAGAAAATAAATTTTATATTGAAAAGATAACTTTTGAAACTTTTAAGACATTGAATGCACAATTTCCCAAAAAAAAATAAAGATTCTACATTTGGTTTCTTAACTTATGCCCCAAGAGCACAAGTTAGCATTTCCCTTTGTTTATTACCGAAGTAGAAAATCTCATTCACTGCCTAAACTTCATCCAGTATTATTTTTAGTGAAATGCTGTTTGTCATGCTATTGGTTTTGTTTTGGTAAATGTTAGTAACCTTATGTAAACATGGTAGGTAATACAAGTATTTAGTTCCTTTATTGTTCGGTCACTGTAACAGTTTTCTATCTCTTGTTCATGAGAGTGTGGTTTCAATTTCTTGATATTTTGTGTTCTCTAATCAACCGTTAGTTTCAGTAGGATATAAATACTTATTCTTCCCATTGTTTGAGATTATCCTTCCATCAATTTAGACACGAATTATTTGTTGGAACAGGCATTAGTTAAATTAGAGGGATGGGAGGATACTGTTACTATAGTCTCAAGTGACATGCGTTATTGGAACGCCCCTGAAAAAGCTGATATCTTGGTAAACTTCCTATGCTCCCTTTGTTAATTGTTTGATTTTTGTTGTTTATGCTGTAGTGTCTGATTTATGTTGGTTTGAATTTAGGTTAGCGAATTGCTAGGTTCTTTTGGTGACAATGAACTTTCTCCCGAGTGCCTTGATGGAGCTCAGAGGTTTTTAAAGCCGGGTGGAATTTCAATACCATCTTCGTATGTAAATTCCTTTTATTTCATACACTGATACCCATGTTTTGGGATTTTCTTTTTTCTTTTTTTGATAGCGGGATGACCACTAAAATTTATTTGAAAAATACATAAATACTTAAAAATAGAAAAATACAAAACATTGCCTCTGTCAATTGTCATTAACATACCCAATATAACTTAGCTACTAATTTTAGTTTTGAAAGTGTTCAAACTAATTACTCATTATATAGAATCACTATTAGTCAACAGAGGTTGGCACATATGACTTGTCCTGCCATTCCCACCAGCTGTGGCATGGGTTGAAGTCCGAAATTTCTCTGTTGGTGAATTATACATAAATTCATAAATCCTCGCTAAGGCTGATGTTTTGGGCCTTGCATGAGGGTGTGCACTCTAATTTTCCACATAAAAAATAGAATCACTGTCTGTCTCCACTTTGAAGTTCTTGTACTTCATCATTCTCCTTTTCTTGGCTGTGCTGCCTTGACAAAATGCAATCCGGAGAAATGCATTCAGCAGAGCTTCTTGCCGCGCAGTGATTCTATGATCGTTTATGATAGTGGCGTGATTGGCTACATTGAGCATGAATGACAGTGTTTATAAGTTATACAAATGCAGAGTGTTGTATTTATCTTCCTAGATATTTTGCTCTGCTTGAAAATTGTGTGCTAAACATTGTACAAATTCCTTGAAAACATAGGTTTTTCTCAGACTTGCACATGTTTTCTTCTTGTCAAACAATTTGTATATACACTATTCAGTTATCCATATCGTTATGAGCTTATTTACCATTAGCATCATATAGGAAGAGTAAAAAACATCATATTTTGATATATGTCCATAGTTTCACAAGTGTTCTAGGAAGGTAGTTAAAATCGATTTTTTATTTTTTTTATGGCAAAATCGTTAAGGGGATGTTAAATTATAAATCGGGGAATCGGAACACTAATCGTAAGATTATACAAAATTCATGAGTCTCAAATATATGCATGTAAATTCATATACATGCATATAAAATAGCACAAGTAAGACGAATAAACCATTCAATTACACTTGAAATACTTGTTGTCATTAAAACGTTAAATCAAACTCATAAGTCTCAAGCCAAACAACAACTAAAGTTGCCTTCTCTAGTTCCACCACCACGGCCATAATTGTAGAACCGTTTCAAAGAAAAGCATATTATACAGAATTTGAAGGCTAGTATGATCACAAAATCAAGATTTTCAGATGAAAGTTGAGGTTTTAACTACCATGCTTGGGAGACAACAATGGTGTTGGCTACATGGATTAATAGATGCCATAGTGTGGAGTGTATCTACGGACCAATTATTGATTAAATATTATTTTATGTATTGTATGTTTGATTTCTTGTTTTGTTTGTTTAGTTTATCCACATGTCTATTTATCTTTATGTACTACCTACTTTCAGGTACACAAGTTTCATCCAACCAGTGACCGCTTCAAAGTTATATAATGATGTATATCTCTTGTACTTCGGACATCAATTTACATTATAAAATTTATTACTTAATTAATATACTCACTTCTGGTTGTATTTCAGGTTAAGGCACATAAAGATATTTCACACTTTGAAACTGCTTATGTTGTGAAAATACACAACGCAGCTCGACTTACACCATGTCAATCTGTGCGTTTCTTCCTGTGCAATTTATTTTTTATTTGATGTGAATCTATTCACCGTTCTTGGTTTACATGTTAATTATAGTTGATAATTTAATTTCTTTTCTTTTTGTTGGTTTTGTGTTTGCATAGGTTTTTACATTTACCCATCCAAAACCCGTTAATGATAGAGAAAGTAATCAACGCTATAAGAAGTTGCATTTTACAATACCAAATGACACTGGGTCCGCAATGGTACATGGTAAGTACTGTTTTTCTATTTCTATTCCTATAGACTGAGTAGGCTTTATTGTAATGATTTATCTTTAGATATTCAGCTTTTTAATTTCTCTGTCTCTTGCAGATATTCAGAATCCAACATTGATTATCTCATCTACTCTGATGATCCATTTTGTCATTAATAAAATAAAACATAGTCACAACAACGTTGTTAATAAATAATCAAATTACATGGAAATGGTTGTTAAATGGTTTAGATATTTGAAAGTGTTAGAAGTCGTTTTAACCAAATAGACACTCAATGCGTAATCTTATCTCATTTCATGTATCGTGCTAATGAACCCTTCTCGATACAGATGTTATATTTATCTTTTTGATACTGACATTGTGCGCACTCCATGTTTATAGGATTTGCTGGCTACTTTGATGCCACTCTTTACAAGGATGTGCATCTTGGGATTGAACCATCAACGGCTACACCAAACATGTTCAGCTGGTATTGAGATTTGTTACTTGTTTTTTTTTTTTTGGGGGGGGGTGGGGGCGAAAGAAGTATTTTGATTGTTAGAAAATAGAGAGTGCATTGTCAAAGTATGATATATCGTATTAAAGAAACCACATGCTAAATACCAAACTGAACTGATTAATGCATTTATGGCTTCCATTGTTTGCAAGATGATTATCGAAGGACTCTGTTTGAATTGTTTTTAGATGTTTCTCATGTTGCAAGACATTTCTGTTTGTTCTAATGTGTGTACTGAGATGATGCTCAACACCATGTTCTGTGCTGATATGTATTATGTATTTGCAGTAATATTTAACGGTACCAAGTAGAGATATACTTGCTTGGGCACAAAACCCAATAAAAATATTTGCACACACAACTGAAAAAAAATTAAAAGACTAAAATTGAATAATGTCAATTGATGTGAAGTAAACTAGTCACATCATTCAATTATTTTCTCTTTTAATTTTTTCAATTTATGTATGTGTGCCTAATATTTTTTATTTGTGTTTGTGTTCAAGCAAGTATTTCTCTAAATTTTGTTGATTTCATGTGAGTGTGCCTAAATAATATTGATATGGGGTGGGGTTGTGCCAACTATAACTCACATTTTATATTTTGTTTTCTTCTATTTGCAGGTTTTCAATATTTTTCCCTCTACGGACACCTATTTGCGTGAAACCAGGTTCAAAACTTGAAGTAGATTTCTGGCGCTGTTGTGGTCCTAAAAAGGTGATTTTATCTCTGGCAACTTTGATATTTCATTTCATCTTTTTGAAGCCTTCATCCTGTTGTCTATCATTTCCTTTTAGTATTGATTTTTTGGTCGAATCTGAAACAGGTTTGGTATGAGTGGTGTGTTACATCTCCCTCTCCGTCTCCAATCCACAACAGTAATGGACGGTCATACTGGGTAGGGCTGTAATTTTATTTATAAAACATGTATCAAGTACAGCTGAATACACAAGCTGTTTTTTTGGTGCCAGTGTGTCTTCATTACAACTCATTCTAGGAAATATGTTGTATACTAAGATCTAATTTTAACCAACGACGTTCATGTATATCTTGAAAGTTGAGTATTTTTGTTTTTTTGTTTCGGTTAATCTGGTATTTTATTTATTTATTTTTTGGTTACAATAATCTGGTATTGAATGTGAAGTCTAAGATTTTATGAGATTTAAAAGATAAGTAAAATTTTAAATTTGTATTTTTTTTACGGTAAATAACTATCTCATTTCATTAGCAAGCCATATTAGGTTCAATACAATCAGGCATCTTATTAAATAAATGGAAACTAGAAAGATGTGACCGCCCTAGCAAGGCTATGAGCAAATCTCATTTGCTAATAAACTCAACTTGAGTTTGTGAAAAAAGACAAGAATGAATTTCTACACACTAATAATTGCTCCAAACTTTGATTCAATCTTTGCGATTATGGATGCTATCAACCACTCTCATGGTATTTTAAGCAAAAATAGAGTGTACATACATCACATCATGACAGAAAAGGCATCCAACTAAGTTGACGCTACCTATTATTTCTGGCACTCTAAATAATGAAAGAAGAGTTTGGGATGACTAGGCCAAAATCCAAAAAAATCAAAGAAGCTAACACATAAGAGCTGCTTTGATAAAAGAAATTGGAGTACACAATGAAACTAGAAAAGTAACTCATCCGCTTCAAATTACAAACCAAAGTCATGTTAATCTATAATCTTGTAAATTAAATTAAATATCATGATAAAATTTCGCAGCAATTAATTGAGAAACTAGATCCCACTGGATAAAAGATCTAGAGGAAACATTAATATAGTCCTTAGACCATCCACAATGGAGCTCCCTTATTTGGGTGCTTAAGTGGGTCCCACATGTACGCGTCATTTATTTTATAATTTTTTAATGTCAATACCTAATAAGCACTTGATTCCTCCAACCCAGCACCACAACAAAATTTATTAATAGGTCCCACTAATAACTCTATATTATTACATTTCTAAAACACTCATTTATTTCATTGAAAAATGTTAATTGAAATTCACACATAAAATGAAGAGAAAGAAGGTGTTTATATAGGCACACTTCTCTATAAGCACCAATAAATATCACTCCACAATGGGGGTGCCTATTTATCCCGGTGCTTAATAGGTGAAGCACCCACCATTACGGATGATCTTAAAAGGTTCAAAATAGATGGTCCACCATATAAATGTGTTTCTTCTGTAATCACATCATCCACGCAGAAGGTAATGTTTGTGCAAAATTTTTTAGCTAACTTTGGTATTTCTATCTAAAACTTTGTTGAGTGGAACTTAATCCCTCCCTTTATTTTTTAAGGATTTTTTTTCGTAATAGAAATATGTGTACAATTAACTCATTAAGTAAATAATGCAATAACCTTTTCAATAAAAATGAAACATGCGCTCATATTGAGAACAAAGTCACCTCACATTCAACTCTAATGGCATCATATTACACATACTGTCATGCTACTAATCTTCCTTAAATACATGTTAAAAGGTGGTCTCAAAATATTCAAATGACTACCAAACATATCAATCATCAACCCTAATTACATAAACATATCAAGTAACCATTTCAAAAAATGGATGTGACATTGCGACATATATAATTAAATTATCTCAATGCCGAAGGGACCTGAGCCAACATGACTCTCTCAACATTAATTTACAATACCCCAATCATAGTGTAAAAGGTACATACGATCATCATCATCATAAAGTAAGTTCGTTCAGTCAAACATTGCCATACTTATGGGATCCCTTCATTAAAGTTCACATTTATGGAACAAATATCTCAATCACTATAATATCACAAACACAACCGATATACATATACTTCAATCGTATAATAAAATGGACAATTAATCTTATCCACTAATGAGAAGACTACATCATTGCATACCAGTAACATATTTTTTCCTGTTATCGTAACATTTTCCATGTTTGATATCCAAATATTAACATTGTACTTCTAGAACATCATAAAGAGAAATTCTAAGATCTCTTGTTTAATCAGTATAACAACTTTCTCAAGCATCTTAAAGCCTTTTAAAAAAAAAATTGATACATGTTAATCCTCATTTTCATAAATACTTCACTGCAAAAACCTTTCACACAAATATTATCGATTCTTCATCAAAAAAATTAGAATCACTTTTTTTTTTTATTTCTTAAACCTCTACACATGTCAATAAAATTATGAAAGAGAAGACCTCCTAAACCATTTTGTATAACACATTAGCCTCTTTGCCAATTTCATTCAAGTTGTGGGACAATTGTCTAAATCTCAACCAACAGGCGATAATCGAAATACTCATTACTCACATGCATAAGACAAAAAGCCATATATGCTAAAAAAGAAAATAAAAATGAAAGAGCAATTTTTTTGGTTTAAAATCAACAGAGAATTATTCTCATTTCAGTTTATGTAATCGGTATTGAGATTAGAAACTAAGTTTAAAATCTACAGCCTCGATTTTGGTCCTCTAGGCGCCAGTAAAAACTGAATTGAAAACCATTTCGTGTATGGAGACCATTTTACAATTAAATGCCATGTCAGAACCAAAATTATAAACCTAACTCAACACTCCTCTTTTTTTTTTTTTTTACTTTCTAAAACAAAGGGGCTTATACATGATAACTTCAATACCTCTGACAATAAGTTAGCTTAAGAGATTGAGAAGTAGACCAGAGTTTACACTGTAGTCTGTAGCTATTAACATAACACACCGATTTACTAAAAAAAATCTAAAGCAAAAAATAATATTAAATTTTTTCTTCACAATGTTCCCTTTATAGTACTCCAGAACAATTCTACTTTTCTCTGTTTGTTTTCATGCCTCTATCCTCCTGATTCATATATTTAACCACTCTTTAAAAACCATATATGGGCACCTAAATGCGTGTTCCATCAGTAACTAGGTAGCAAAATACATTCCAAAATTTGCCTTTATCTTGGCTTTAGGAGGACAAGGGGTGCTCAATAGTAGGAAAGCACCAGGCATATTGATTTACATGGCTGTATTGTACAGAACTATTTCTTTCTCCACTCAACTGTTTTTTCCGTTAAGTGTATATACACCACCAAAAAAAGATGTCAGATATATATCTACTGAAAGGGCATTTCTTAGACAACCTGGGATGAAATGTTTGCTGTAAGAAGTGTTCCACGAAAACCTTCCTCAGTATGCTGCATATCCAGCTTATCACAGCAAAGCTCATCTGCAAAAGATGAATATAGTTCAATTCTAACTTTCTGTGTGTCATGTATCCACTTAGGGAGGATAAAAAAGATTGTGCATCACCGTAATGGCACACTATCAAATTGCTTACCCGCAATATCTCGATTTTCATGGATCTCAGAATCCCTCACTATAATCTGATCTCTGGCAAATATATTTGCATCCGCAAGGGTAGCACATTCATCATCCATATCAATTATCCTATCACCTTTATGTAGGATCTGGTTTTCCTTGACAACCTGGGATGACAAATTATCATCGATAAGATTCATGAAAAGAAATTTAGACATTATGAAGGTTTGCACTCTAACATAGCAATTCACTGATTATTATTAATGCCAGAAGATAATACTTTCCTGACTTTAGAAAAAAATTCATCTGATAAAAGTGAAAGCAACTGCCTATGAAATGTCAATTAATGCGTATATATAACCTGTGAAGATAACACCTAGGTAACTGATGTTCTCTCAAGACAAAACGGACATGATCAACGTGCTAACCGATTTCATAAAAGAAGTTAAACTATTTGTGGTCATTCTTGAAGTACATTGAAGAAGTGCTAAATTGAATGGAAAATTTAGAACAGACATTACTTCAAAGTTAAATGGCACAAAAGAGCGTGATGGTAAATCACAGCTCATGTATACTTCACCCCACAAATTTTACACGTTAATATAGTATGAAACCGAACTGAAAATGATTTTCCACCTTTTACCATACAACTAAAAGTGAAATCGTAACTCCTTTCAATATTTATCCGCATCCTAATTCCTCACCTCCTTAAATAAGAACATTCTTTAATTTAAATGGAAGAATCGATACCAGTGATCCTGCTTTATATCACACTACTTTAAGGTGACATTGAGACAGGTGTATTTCAGGAAGAAAAAGAAATATATGGTTAGAAAAAACAGCAAACCACAAAACCATGTTACATGCATAAGATAGTATTGACCTAAAATAAAAAAGATGCATTTTCAATTATTTGCTGTCATTAAGTTCTCAGAGCAGAGGAACTTTTTTCCAACATTCAAAATAGTAAATCAACAAAACATTTAAAACTAGCTTACATTTTCACACAAATAGATAACCTGAGAGAACTTATTTAAATTTTACTTTATTTCCCACCACCATAGCTGAAACTGTTAGATTGAAATGAAACAAAGATAGAAATAACCAAATAATAGAATGTATTACAAAAACCGAAAGAAAACGGAGAATAGAATTCTCCCCAAGGATCTTCCCTCCTGTGTGAATATAGAAGTTTATTCTCTAGAAGGTTCTGTTGTGCTCAAGAAGCTACATCAGTGTTAGTTCATTTCAGTGCCACCTTGACATCAGTTAGTTAGGCTTCTGTCAGTCTGTATCATGCCGGCTGGCACTAAAATTTGCAAACTGTCTTGGAGTTAGTTTCAGTGGGTGTAGGATAACTCTAATCTGAGTGAAGGTTGACTATTGTATAAATTTTTATAATCTTAACTGTTCAATTCAATGAATATACGAGAATTCAATTTACAATTCTCTCTGTTTTCCTTATTCCTAATACCTCCAAAAGATTTCTCCTTTAACATCCAATACAACAATCAAATGCGTCGATTGATCCCTCACCATCACCAATCCGATTTCTCCTATCAAAAGATCTCTTCTATGTTCTAACTATCTATTAACTAATCTAACTAACGTAGTAATCAACTGCAGATGTCTTAATTAGACCTAGAAGATGTACCCAACAGAAACTTAACCTGAACTGAAACTTCAATCACAAGACCTCAAGTTTGGTCACTTGAACTTGGGATAAAATAAGAGCCCGAGAATGCTTTTAAATGCTTTAATAACAATTTTTCCAAAGTGTGCAATAATATGCTTATCAGCCCAAAATGTTAAAGAATTCATTTAGCCATTTTCAATGAGTGTTTGTTCATACAACATTTAAATTGACCTAAAGCATATGCATACAACATAAAGTTTACTTACCCCAAAGGACTCCCATATCATCATCTTCAGCTGGTATAATGATGTGGAAGCAGAAACTTTCAGACTAACCGAACTTCCATTTTTAGTCTTCCGGGAGCGCTTGGAAATCCGCCGATCTGTTTCAACTAATCCCTTTGAGGCCTCCGATATTGATTTAGGTACCTCCTTACCACGTACAAGAATTACACATATGTCCTCATTGCAATAGTTAAGTTTATGCATTAATTCACAGCTTTCTTTTTCTCCAATGCAACTTTCACAAACCTGGACATTGAGGTAATTAAAAAATAGTTGAAGTGAATGTTGGTATATATAATCCAATAAAAGAAGTTTCTGGTAAATTCAGCACTGGATTTTAAAAATAAAATAATCATAAAAATGTAATGACACAAGTTGAGATGGTAATATTTTCTCAGTTGAATAAAAACAGATGACTTTCAAACTTAAGTAACATAATTACATTATTCACCCTCGATCAATAACTTGTGGTCAAGTTAGATCCATAGATTCATTAAGCAACATTAACTAAAGAACCAAAAAATTCTCAGACGGGGGGCTATTGAAAAACAGGGAAACCAATGATGTGGATTTCAAAACCATGATTTAATATCTACAAGAATACAGTGCCAAAAAGTATGATGGGGCCAGTAACATAACAGTTTTTGGATTACCTCAGGACAAGTCTTGAGCAAAATTTGTCCAGTTCCATTTTCATTATTCATTTTATCCTCCGTGTGTGACTGATCCTCACATATCAGCATCTCGTCACTGGATCCAGTCAATAAGTTATCCGAATCATTAATATAATCAATTGTTGCTGATATTCCTTTGGTCTCAGAACCACCCCATTCTTCACAGAAGCATATCCAATCATTCTCAGATATGATGGTTAAGCCACCTGCCTATGATCCACAAAAAACAGATGGAAATTTGAGATTCAACAAATTAACATAAAAAATTAAAACTACACCCATCAACATGTGAAAAGGAAGGAGAAAGAAACAGAGTGAAAGAGCAAATGGATATCAAGAATTCATAATTTACTTGTTTAATTTTTATAGGGATCCACCAAAGCATACTAAAACAGGTGAACTAGTTCCCTATCAAGAAATTGACATGTGATTGCATGCACCGACATACATTCATGAGAACAGAAAATATATTTTATTCTCTTTTCCTAATTAACTTACCGAAGATTCTCTCTGGATTATAGCACCGCGTCTGAAAACCAGTTGAGGAGGTCTTTCAATAAGCCGTGAGTGCTGATACCACACACAAAATTCAACATGAGAATTTGCTAGGGATTAAATTATAAAGAATAGAAATGCTGTACAGATATGCACACAATCACATGTTTAGTTGATTAGTGAGCTCTGCTACTTAAGTCACTAACACACGTATTTGGTAGTTTTGAATAGGATTATTCTCTGTAGGAATTTTCCAATGCAGGAAGAGCATCCTTAGCTTAGTTTATGTAAAATTTTGGGTTTAATCATAATATCTGTCTAATATCAGCCTGATACTAACCCACCAGACCCGACATGTTATCCTGTCTCGTGATTCAGGTAGGATATTATATAAATTATTTTCAAATGACAACATTAGCCTTACACTCGGTGGCAGTGGTGGAGGGTGTCAGGCAATGAAGGAAGCTCTGTTGTCAATAGCGGCCGAACGCGGCGCGGAGCGGCCAAAAACAACAAAGCGCGACGCAGCGCTCCAACGCGGAGCGTTTGGAGAAAGCGGATGAAGCGGGCGCGATGCGGGTCAAAGCGGGCGCGATGCGGGTCAAAGCGGGCGCTTTTGACAACCCTGTGTGAAATACTAGATTTCCCTTCATTTAAAACCGTTTTAAGGGTCATTTTTGTAATTTTTAAAACCCTAACTATTACTCTTCTCCACCAGAACCAAATACACAGCCACAAACTCAACTTCTTCATCGTACCAACAAAAAAAATCCATCTCTTCTCATCATCTCAGAACCCATCTTTGTTCTCCTCTCTTCATCTCTTGATTTCAGAATTTGTTAATTTGTCAATTTGTTAGTTGTTAATTGTTAATTTGTTAATTAGGAGGATGAACTTGTTAATTGTTAATGTTTTGCACTTTTGTTACTTTAAGCTTTAGAGGCTTTAAGTGTCGGTTTCCTTGAATTTTATTAGTATTTTTTGCAAATATGTTTTATGTTTTGCTCAAGACTTGTGACTTTTATTTCAAATTAGGAATACTTCATGAATTTTGAGTAATGTTTAAGGAATTTTAGTCTTTTTTTTAACAGTATAGTATTTTAATATTAAATATATTAGTGTCCGCGTCACCGAAATAGCGCCCGCTACGCGCCCGCACCCTGCGCCGGGCAGAGGAAGGAAGTGTCAGGCACTAGCAGTAGTGGAACGTGGGCGGCATCGGGTGCTATTGTGGAAAAAAGGAGGTGTGAAGGGAAGAAGATAGGCAGAGGAAAATAATATTTCATCTTTTCTATCTTATGATGTTGATTTCTAACCCAGTCCACGATTCCGGATTATTTTTTAACAAGTGTGCAAGATAGAATATGTTCATAGAATAAAGTTATCCTATCATATTGCCTCCCCATACTATGGATCAAAATAAGATATGATAACTTATGGTACCCTATCTCCCCTTCTTGATATACCTTCTCTAACAGTTGTACGTAATTTATTTGCTATTCTGCCAAAGAGCAGTCACAATGATTTTGTGTAGTAACTAAAGCAAATTAAACACATAGCATAGACTAAACTGCGAAAGTGACCAAATTGCAAAGTAAAATAACAATATACCTTTTCACACATCAGCGAATCAATTACCCCATCTAAAGTTTCAGGTTTATCTAGATTCTTGAATGGTGGACTAATGTAATTTCTCCATTTAGAAATCCACGAAGAAGGCACCAAGAAATATTTGCAATGCACGGAGAGTGGCATACTTTTAGCCTGGAATAATTTCTCATGATTCTGACGCTGCTTTTGTTTAACTGATCTGCAACATCAATACAGAAGTCACTTGAATATGTGATATATTAGCTCTATATTAATGGCAATTACAAATGAAATAACCTCAAGGAGTCCTCCAAGCATGCTGCTTGAGATAATTCAACAGTGCATTGAGAACACTCTAGGGAATCTGAAGGAAGAGCTGGGCCACCTATAGGATCATCAGGTTTTACAGAAATAGCATCTTCGTATAAGAAGAGCCAAAAAGTCTCAGGAATAAGCACCCGCTTAGCACCAGGAGCTTGCTCTGGCATCAATAGACCGTGCGGACAACTAATTGCTGCTGTTAGTCCAGCATCAGCTTCAGATGGAGCATCAAGAACTTTTCTTTTCCACCACTGCTGCAACCTTAAAAAATATACTCATCAGCTAAAACAGGTTCTAAAAATATACTCACCAGTATAATAAGACGGAAAAAAAGAGATTGAAGCAAATCAGGGCAGGTCGCAGATTTATCTATAACAAGGTCCAGTCGGTCATGATATTTCCTGTTCCTAAATACAAGAAATAGAACACTTTTCTCGTTCCCTATCAGTGGAAGCATGTAAGCCCTGAAAGAAGATTTGTTCTCATACCATGGTCTGGATATGAAATACTTTCCATCTAGACAGTTCCCATCAAGAATATCCCGTGCAAGTGACTTCAATGATTCTCTTCTACCGCGATAGGTGTCGGCTGATACCACTGTCTGAGCCCCACATATCAGACAATCCCGACAATGGTCATCCTGAGATAGTGTTGGAATCCCACCATACTGAATTTTGCAAACCCAATAAAGTTAAAGTGTCATGGATATTGTGTTGATAAAATGGAATACAAGAAGTAGCAATAGAGAAACAACAATTTGGAGGAGATATACAATAAAATAGTCCATAAAAAAGCATCAGTGTTTAAATCTCTTAGAAGAGCATGCACATCCTGTCCTTTTTGTTAGATACTGATTCATTCAGACTAGTGCACTGCATTCTCCTCCTCACATAAATAAAACACTTTATCCAAATACTTCACAAACACAGGTTCTCTTAAATCAGGCCCCCACATGACTCCAATTTTCTTACCGACAATCACCACGAAGAAACAGGCAGTATTTCATAATCAAACCAAATTACTCACTCAAATTCTAAGTTACTTTCACCTATAGAACACTAGATTTGAAACAGTTCCATCTGATAAGCTTTTGCTTCATCTTTCCTATCAGTATTATCTAACAACATATAAAAATATACTGAAAGATAAACACATTGCCATGGACCTAGCACTAACTTTACTTAACACCATCAAATATAAATACACTCCTAGAAATCCACAAACAGTGAATATGACATGATATCACAAGTAGACAATTAAAAATCCAAACATATCAAAGCAAATAAACAAAAGTTACCTTGGAGAACAACTTATCCCAGGCTTTGACAGACAGTCGCTTTATTGAGGGAACCTTTGAAACTGGGACTTTCCCATGTGAACATTGGATGGATGTGTTGTCGATAGAACTGCATATACATTGCAAAGTAAAAAACGTATAAGTAACATCAACACACCTTACACAAATAATTGACACACAAATTTAAAAACATTGAAGAGTGCATGACCACTGTAATACTGTACAAAAATATGCACTAACGTTGGAATAATGTTGTCAGCCCAGTGGCGAAGCCAGTCACTAGAAATCCAATAAAATGGTCGCTCCAATGGTGGAACAGGAGCTTCAGCTAAAATAGATCGAACTTCATGTCTCCTGTCAGTAATACGACTCAATTCTAACTCTTTCCTATGACTGTATTGTTGACAAGCATCAAGATATGAGGCGTTGACATTGCAAATCTCATCATAAAGGTGAGAAGGAAGAGAAGCATCATCTTGTGCAGTAGCCACAACACCCTCTATTTCTTTATGGCTAGCACCGCAAACTATGCCCCCATTTTCCTTTACACCTTTTGTATGTCTAAGATGGTACATCAACATGTATGCATCACAAGAAGAAAATGTCTCTATAAGCGAAGATTGTGAATGGGTGGTGTGGGAGCCGTTTCCATTACTTTCAGCTATCCTTGCTTCAGAGCAGTCAGAGTGAATTGCATCAGTTGCAATGGACTTAGTAGTAGAACTAGAAGATCCTTCACCAAATGGATGGTTACCCAAATTAGTAACATGCTCATCATCAAATTCCCACCACTGCCCCGTGTTTTTGTCCTTGATGTGAGCAATGTAATGGCCACTATTAACACCGGTTCCCTTGTGAATCAGTACAGCTGACAAGTCATATACCAAATCAAACTGAGACAACTCAGGCAGTCTGTGCCGCATATCAAGTTGTGCAGGAAATGAAAATGCAGAAGTAATTTTCTTCTTTGTAGTAGTCTGCAAACACAAATAGATAAATAGAGAAGCACACTTATAAGAATGCAAGGAGTGGTCCAGGAAATCAAAATTTACACTGTTAAAGAATAACCATCCTTAAACAACAAGTCAGGTAAGAAAAAGGGGTATATTACACTCCCCTCTCTTCAGAGATGAACATTTTGTAAACTTGATTTGGTTCAATGTAAATGAATCTCTTGGTGTAATAAGCAATTATGAACAAGCTTCCCTGGGCTTTTTTTCTCGCCATACAACTCTTAATGTCACCAATGGCCAGCTTTTTAAACACCCGACTATCAACTTTGGGACTATTAGAAGATAAAATAAAGGTCTGACATTTGGACACTCTTAATACTGGTTTCATAACTTCATCTTAAAATTTCCATTTCATATTTTAAAGTCACAAAGTTGATAGTAGGGATTCAAAACTAGCTACGGATGATATTGAGAGTCATGGAGAGATAAACTGCCCCTAAAAGACTTGTTCAAACTGAATTAGACAAAGTATCATGCGGCACTAATTCCTCTGGTGATGAGGCTGTAATTTTCCAAAATAGAGGGTTGATGTGCAATTTAAGCATCTCTTGGGCAAGGGGATTGTACTTTTACTTTACCCACAGAAAAAGCATGTAACTATCAAGATAGTTTCTCTCTTGAGAAAATCACCATACATGATCACTACGCTGCAGAAGGTTTCAAAATAATACAAAAAGAATGAACGAATGTCAAACTTATCAAGCACCATAAAGGTTTTGCAAACTGAATCAAGCATTATATGATGTTTATAACCATTAAAGAATTTTTCTCTCTTTCATTAGTTAAAAGACAGAGAAAAGCACGGGAGCAAGAGCAAAGGATAAGATATACCACTGAACGAAACCATAAAAAAGCATAATCAAAACCTAAAAACGAACAGGAAAACAAAACAAGGTTGCTGGCTTCTTGCATTGCTCACTCTCTCAAGGATATTAGAATACGATGTTCAGTTTAAATGACGAGAGAGACACTTAAGGATTTTTTTATTAAAAAAATGATTTCAGGTTTTTTGGCAAGGGTAGCAAAATTTGTCAGGAAAATTAGAGAGCGTGTTGAAAGTGCACTTTTAGAGAGGAAATCCAGGTTTCTAAAAGGTTAGAATGTGTACTCGTTTTTAGAATTTGGGTTAAACCTAACTCAACCTTACAAGCCATATCTCATTCAATATGACTCTTAACACCTCCATCACGCTCAACACTGGACATTTAGAGCGTGAACCGGGTGGTCCAATGGATCTTGGATAGACTCTAATGCCATCTTAGAATTTGAGTTTGGCCTAACTCAACCTTACTAAACCGACTTGTAAGGTGAGGACTACTTGCCACTTATATAATCACATTTTCAAGCCATATCTCATCCAATATAGGACTCTTAAAAATCGTAATTACATAGGATTTAAATATGTGAATTGTGTTCCATTAGATCATTAAATAAGATTTTTTAAACACACATGTGAAGCGAAGATAATCAATAGAAAGACAGTTTTCTGTTACAGCTAACTTTTCTTCATAAGATATTTATGAGGAATGCCCTGTCATTCTCTATTTAATACTTATTCCTTTTTTTCGTATGATAAGCATGTCTCTTATATATCCATACAACAGAAAGTATAATAAAACAAAGTAAACAATGAAAAAAGCATGTCACTTAGTAGCACAGCACTCATTATAGTCATAACAGAATATGAAAATTGATTATGAAGTTAATCGGAATACCTTTGGAAGAAAGACGCAACGTTTAAGTTGAAAATTAAGTACGTCAGGTAATGTACACAGCTTGATGCTGCGAGTGGCATCAACTCTTGTGTGGCATGAATCACAAAAATATTGATTGTCCCCATGAAGCTCTTCAACAGCTAGGTAATCATCTAGACTCTCATCTAAACTTTTCAATCCCTTCACATTCAACTCTAACTCATAAAAATCTTCCGTTTTGGAAGAAGCTTCAGAGTCTCTTCCACATTGTGAGCACCTGCATAGTAAGTCGTATAATTAAAAGAGATGGGTATTAGTCACATACATAGATACTGCTGGTCACACATACATCTAATATGAATGTAGATTGTGCAACAGAAAGATATTTGATATCATTTCGACATAAATTACCATGGTTGCTTGAGTTCTGACAATTATGAATAAAAAAGTCTAGTTCCATGAATTATATTACAAAAATAAACAGCACGCAACAAAGAATTGAAGCATTTAACATCCTTGTTATTATAGAAGAGAATCGAAATTGTGGCAATATGAAATATACTCCTGAGAAAACATATTTGTGCACATTTAACAACGGCATTACATGTCAGTAACTCTGCATTATTGGTGATTGTTCTCTAGGCCTGTTTTTGAAAAATATTTGTGGGTATAGTAGTAGTGGTGGTAGTAGTAAGAGGGGTCAAATATAAAATTGAAAAATAGCGGATATTTGAAAAACCTATAACAGGCAATAAAAAACTAGGAATATTGTATGGAGAAAATGAGTGTTTATTAGGTAACAAGTTGCTCAGATTCCATGATTCATACGTTGTCATATGAGATACACTTCCGCGGAAAAGATCTTGAACTACTGTTCTTGCCTTGGGAACTTTGGAATGACTCAGACAACGCTCAAGCAATGACAGAAGCAATGTCAAAAATTCGTGGCTATCCTGCTGAACTCCATTATCTAACTCCAGTGTTTTCACAAAGGGAGAAGAATCTATATAAGCCATTTTACTAGCTTGTAACTGCGCAAAAAGTCGAGCTAGTTGATCTAACACCGGTTGTTGCCTTAAAACATCTGGTTCTGCGGAAAATATGCCTTCTCGGAATAATTTGTTCATGAACAAGCATTGGAGTATTCCATTGGCGTAACACGTTGCCCCAAGATTTGTTAGACCTGCAGGAGAATCAGCAGAATCACGAAGATCATTGTTTGGATCAGGGCCAAGACTTTCAACAAAATCTGACATCTTCTCCCATAAACCAGACTTCCTGGATCCATTTGGAGGTGGAACCAATCCACAAAAGCAATTAGGGTTATCTTTCGTGTTTACACGGCAACCTGAACAAACCGGTTTCCAAATCATATACAACTGATTAACATCATCTTCAGTAACAACACCGGTTTCGTGAATTTTCCTACAAAAATTGAAGGGCATATATAATAACATAAACCATTGCTAAAAAGTGATTTAAATTCACAAACTAAACATAAAAACAAACGAAAGTACCTCCATGTTTCGTTAGCACAGACACCATCATCACCCTGTTTTTGTCTTTTATTTTTACTACGAGTCGTTGGTCTACTCATTCTATGATACAAGTATAACCTAACCCCTACAATATCATAACAATTCATTTCAATTATAAAACTTTGTAAGGTAAAATATATATATATATATATCATTGTTTTTTGTGTAGTTACTATCATTTATCATATCATGGTGCAATGTAAGTAGAAATTAAAGACTAAAGTAAAATGCATTGAAAAAACGAACAAGGCAAAATCTCTTCCATAAAAATTTATATTTTTTCAATTCGGCTTAGTTAGGATTTGGAGATGATTGCACAGTAGAAAATTGAGGAATAAAATTAGAGAAATTAAGGGTTGAGATAAACAGAAAAAACCCTAGAATTTTCAACCGTACTAGATTCCGGGGAAAAATTAATGAACGTTAAACTCGAAAACGCAAAATTAGAAGAAAATCGAAAAAGAATAGCATACCAGATTATTATGATTAAACGAATGATAGTGAAGCAGAGAAATGGTTGTTGTTATGCTGTTCAGGGTTGAAATTGAAGGTGTTTGTTTGTTTGTTTTCAGCTGCAGGATACAAAACTTTTTCCAATTCTGGGAACAAAATAAACCCAACTATGAACAAAACATTTTTAACAGAATGATTAAAAAAACAATTAAATAAAAAGTAAAATTGGAGGAAATATGTCACACTAAAACACAATATTTTTTATTTTTTTATTTCAAAGGATAACACAATATTTTTAATATATTATGTCATGATATGTTTTTTTTTATATATTGTTTCTATTGTGAATTGTACTTATATTATTCTATTTTTATTTTAATGAGATTTAACTAATTTAAATAATATTATAAAGAGGATGGCCAAATTGTTGAAATAAACGGTGAAAAGAAAAATTATGTTGAAAATAATATATTTCATTTATATATTATTATTATTATTATTATGGATTGCTATAGAAAAGAAGACTAATTTGTTTCTTTGGATAAAAAAATATATGTTAATTTTAGCGTATATATAATAAAATTTTATATAAAATAAATTAAATAATTGTTTTTATAGTGTTCAATATTATTCTAATTATAATGAAATTGTTCTTATCGTAATGATATTTAACTATTTTTTAATGGGAAATGTTAACTAGTATTCTGGAATTGCAAAAGTGTTGCTTTTAATATTAACTTTGTTATTTCTTTTTATTTTTAGTTGTTTAACTAATGTCCGGAAGCATCGATTAACATGACCTTTTTTTAATTAATCATTTAAATAGCATTATAAAAATATAAAATAGTTAATAAATTAATTTAAAAGAAATATAAAAACGTAAGGAAGATGTTTAAAAAAACGTAAGGAAGATGTCATCCTAAACTACTTACATTCTTATTATTTTGATAATTAATGAATGGAGTGAATTTTTGGTCAAAAAAAATGAATGAAGTGAAGTGAATTATGCCGAATTAATGAAGGTGATAAAAGGAAAATTACTCTAGCAAAAGTGTTGGAGTCAAAGGAGTCAAAATCTTCTTCATTTATTTTTCTCTCTATTTTCTCCATTTAAAGAGATAAAAAGTAAAAAATAATTAATGATGGTGAGACTCATTTAATGATTTGACCCACCATCTATTTTTTGTGTTTATCTCTCTCCAAATTGCATCTTTCATTTCTTTTTATAAATGGAGAGGATCTTAACCGTCAGAGAGACATAAACAGAGTTTTGTTTTGTTAGGATGAGGAATGTCATGTCACAGTTGAAAATGTTGGGATGGATTGGTCAAGTTTTGAGTCACAGACATGTCTCTCTTATGCCAGATCGTCTAGATCTAAACAATCATTCATTAGTCTACGAGTTTAACTAGTATAAGTGGGGACTGGACCCTCTCCAGTCCTAACCATTAAATAATAAATAAATAGCAGCAATTAAATGTTGAAATTAAAAGAGATAGTATATTTAATGGTTTGGATCCTTGACTGGAGAAAATTGTAGATGATTTTACAGGAGAGAATCTTCTTCCGTATAAGTGATGTTGTACAATTATTTTACACATGTAAGTAATGATGTGTTTTCATATCACTTAATAATAGTAAATGAGGTATGTTATTTAAACAACTATCTGTATGATAACTTTTAAAATACCCATTAATTTACAAAGAAAAATAGATATTGACATGAAAATTAAAACAATAAATAGATAGAAAAAAGTAAAAACATAATGAAAGTATGTGAGAGAAAGTTGTTACAAAAATTGTCACAAAATAGTTGTACAAAATACAAATACCATTTCTCTTAATGAAAAATATTGCAATTCATGTATTTTCATATTTATTAATTGATGTGACAATACATAATTGAGCGTGTGTATAAAATAACTATAGAGTATTAATAAAACAGTAACATTTTCCACTTTTCCATTTAATCCGTAACAAATTGGTTCCTTCATCAGTACTCATCCTCATCATAGTTGAGAATACGAGAATGAAGGAGTTGGGAGCAGAGTGAAGCAAAACTCAGAGACCCTTGAGAACTTTTACGTTAATCTCCAAGCATAAATCCACTGCCCGGAAATCACCAACTCGGCCACCTCTGAGCAAACAGAGGCAAAGTTCATCCAAATCACTGAGGCACTAAACACCCTGCTTTAATGAAACCGGTTTCCGAAGGTCATTCAATAACTGTCTTTAACATATTTTTCATAAAAATTTAAAATTTCAATTTGACAATTACAAAAAAAAAGTGATAAATATTAGAAGAATAAATAATGTTGAGGATTAGATTTTTGAATTCATTGTTAAGACCATTTAAAGTCATCGCATAAGTATAAAACACTTCCAAATGAAAGTATCTATGAATTTTATTCAATTGTAAGAAGAAGAAGAAAAATCGTTCATGTTATTGCACATGCATGTATCAGTGAGGTAGAAATGGCAAATAGTGCATGTATGTGTCATTCAATATATACTTTAGGGGAAATTACATTAACCTCCCCTGAAGTTTTCTTAAACAACACATAGGCTCCCTCTAATTTAAAAATGAACACGAACCTCCCTTGTTTATTTCTATAATTGACATTTGACACACACCTCCCTTGTAAGTTAACCACGTTAATCTCCAATTAACGGAAGTTAGAGTAGGTCAAACCGCTTCTTCTACAACAAGCATACATAACTTACTTGAGGTTCAAAACTGCAATTCACAGTAGCGATGGTTCCTCCATAAAATTAGTTTGTGGTTTTGAAGTTGGAAGAGGCTACAAATACCCATAATAGAGAGGAAGATTATTTATCTTTTTAAGTCAATATGAATGGATAAAAAATATATGTATATTTTTTAAATTTGGTATCTGATTCAAGGACCGACTAATCCAAGGGACCAATCTCCCATTCTAATAACATATATATATATACACTTATTATTAATGATGAGGGAATTGACACTGCTTTATTCTTTAAAAAGAAAAGAAAAAATCATTATATGATCAACTGGTACAAGATGCACACAAATTGTTTCGTAGGTGCAAATCAAAAGCAATCGGATATAGGAAAAAGAATATCTGAAAAAGAATCCATGATACCATATATAATCCTTGTTCAAAATAACTATCTCAATTCTCAGCCTTTTAAAATTCCAGCAACCTCGCTTCACACCATATCAAGATACATTGGCCGTGGAGTATATTACAGGGAATGTTAAAAAAAGAGAAGGTTGATACATATTGGCAGTGGAGTAGTGTGGTAAAGTGAATATTGAATCACAATGATCACAGTGAAGTAGAGTTGTTATATCATGGTAGAAGGGGATTAGAATTGTATAAACAAATTAGGAAAATTGATGTAAATTGATATTAATCGGTGTTAATAGAGGGGAGGTGAGTGTCTTTATTAAAATAGAGGGGGTTTATGTGTTGTTTAAGAAAATCTCAGGAGAGATCAGTGTAATTTCCCCTATACTTTATGATTTTTTTTATAAATTAATTATAGATATTCAAAAAGATACATGATAACTGAAATTTTAAAAAATAGTTTCTGTACAAAAATTGAAAATAAAAGTTATTGTTGGTTCCAAATCTACAATCTACAATCTACAATTTAAACAAATCAAACCTTCTCTATAAAATAGTACATATGGCATGGTTTGCGTCTAATTATAATTTAATGTTTTTCCAATTTAAGGATATGGTGTCAATTAGGTTATTTTCCAATACAGCATACTAAGTCAATGACTTATATATGACAACTTTTAATATCACATTTATTTAGACAATTATATATATTTTTTAATTTCATTAAATAACCTACAAACAAAAGGAAACCAATGGTTTACAAAATCACAAAGCAATAAAAAAATCAAATAATATTAAACCAAGAATGAAGCCGTTTAAAACATACCCTCATATATATTCCTCAATTCATTGGAGTTCATTTACATAAAATTTTCTACCCATAATTATTTTGATATCATCATTACAAACACGAACCATTAGTTCTCTAGCCAATTTTATTTGCTTTCTGAAACCAAACGACATGTCGCATGGTATATTAAACTGATCTTCTTTCATTTGAGGGATGTCATTTCTCTGCCACTATAAGAAGAAAGTGCAAGTACATAAGTGTGAGAAGAAGAAATAATTAACAGAATCAAGCACAACACGATTATGCTGCACTTTGTGTCCAATTTATAATGAATTTGCGACACTAACAATTGCATAGAAGAAAATTGATAGATTAATTGTTTTGGGTTTTGGTGGGTAAAATTTGTAAAAACTTAAATGATTTTGGCTTTATATCCTATGAAATGATTGTAACATTAAAATTCATTGCACAAAAACTATATAGGAGAATTAAAGCAAGTTCTCACTTTATCCATCTTGGGTACTCAACTTCTTTTGGTTGTGTTGCTAGGACTAGGATATTTCTTTTGGCCCGACTTGGGTTCAGGTTGTATTGGGTAGAGTTTTGTTCACCATTTACCGTGTTGCTATGTGGCTTTTGCCATTTTCCTTTTTTTTATCAGCTTCTTTTTTATCTTTAATTTTGGTCTCGATAACTAAACGTGTAGCTTTTATTTCTTTTGTAAATTTTTTTAGGTGATTCTTTGGTAGTATGTTGGTTACATGTGTTTTCGCTGTAAACTTATTCGTGTCTTGGAAGGATGCCTTATTACTTAGATATATAGTGTATTTGAGATCAATAAAATATTTTGTTGATTAAAAAAATATATAAGTATCTCACTCACTAAGTAGAGTGAATGGTATCATTGGCTAAAAAGATATAAAGGGTAAATCAAAGCAGTATTTTCAAAACTTATTTAATGAATGTTATGAGATATATATTACCATACTTTATATGATAGACATTATAGAGGAAGATAGAAATTATAACTACTATCATCAGACTCAAAAACACGAGGCAAAAGAAGTGTTGAAACACTAAGGCAATTGGACTTGAAAATATACCTATTGAAGTGTGAAAAAGTCTTGGAGAAATTTCTTCCTCAAACCCGAAACTGCCCCAAACCTAAAATTTTCCCTAAACCTGATCCTACTACCAGAAATTAATATTCACCATTTTTTATTAATATAATCCATTTGTGGTAGGAAAACACCCAACACCATATTTGATATCTATTGGATCTCTTCATAAGGTAATTAGTCAATTTCAAACTAGGGTAATGATTACAGTGATTAAAAGTTCAAAAATATCTCAAAAGTATGCATAATATTTAGAGACTTGCATGTTAGATATTTATATATTTCTACATTTGGTACGGGTTTGAAGTGAGTATCTATATCTCTATTACCCTCCCCGTATCTGTATTTTGAAATTGGGGAAAATCAAAACTCAGTCAAAGGGGAAAACCAATCAAATCGAGATGAGTTCAGCCGGGTATCTGCGTGTACAAGTTTTATTGTCATGCCTAAGTTCCAGAGGCCAATCGTAACTGGAACATGGGCTATCATAGATCTTATCAAAAAACCATTTTCAAAAGGTGAATTTGACAATAGTAAATATAACTTCTTTTTTTTAAATGTCAACGTAATATATTCTTGGTGCAGATATTTTTTATTTTTTTTTGGTACAATCTTGGTGCAAATATTATTATGATGCAGAGATCGAAACAATTGTCCTTTTTTTAATGACAAATGTTAGTAATTAATTGTTATATTAATATTTACTCCTTCGTTTGAGTTTGACCCCAGTACCTCAAACTTCTTATTCATTAACTCAGACCATTTGAACTACTCAACCCCCGAAACAATTTATTAGTTAGGATAAATATACTAATTTAAAATAAAATATAGTTGTAAACTACATAATTACTTTATATTTGTGAAAGCAAATATCTTAATACAACTATATAATATCTTTTTACAAAAACTACACGATATTACAAGTTATATGTTTTGTCAAAAAAAACTTTACAATTATACCAACGTTACTTTTTTTTTTTGCTAAGCAGGAAGAAAGACAGACATCGGGAGACAACACCGACATCCCAACTAGGTTGGCACCCCGGGAAACCTCCGTCCTATGCCTGACAATCTCTAAAATTTCATTAAAAAAAGGGAAAAAGTATTTACAGGAAGAGGGGGGACTAGGCCAAGACCCTCATAAAAAACAAAAGAAACAGAAACAAAAAAGCTACGGAAATCTATAGTTGGGTTAACCAATTATGCCGCGATAGAAATCCAAATGCAACCCTGCCGGAAGCGTGTCAAACCAAACAGATCCCTGAATCGCATACTATCAGTTGCTGCAAGTTCGGTTTGTATTGCATCATGATCAGAAATTGCTGCAGCAGCCCCGTGCTCTTTATCTAGGTCAGCCACATGAGCTTGGTCATCAGAGGAAATCTCTTCCAGCACATGTATTGAATTTCTAGGCAGCCGGTCTGCGTTCCTTGTAATAGCTTCTAGTTGTATCTCAAATGTGAAGATCGCTTCATTGAAGTCTTTGTCACTAACTTTAAATTTAAAACGTTACTTTAAATTTATACTGATTTATATATCAAATAACTTAAATATTCACTAACTTTGTGTAAATTAATTTTCAATTTAAAATATAAATATATAGTTAAACTTTAATAAATATGTTAATTCTTTGAGTAAAAAAAAAAAAAAAGAAGTATGTTAATTCCCCGTGCTAAGCACGGGTATCACACTAGTTATTCATCAATTGAAAGTAGTTTTAACTATTGATTTGAAATTAGAAAAACAATCAAGATTTGAAAGCTTACAAAAATGGCAGGAATATTCAATGTTTTGGTGGAGGAAGATTGTCATCTTTAATTGAAAAGTACTAGTTTTAATTTCTAACAGATTGCTAACAGTGTAAGGGGTGTCTTATCAATTTTAAGAGATTTTAAGGGAGGTTAGGGTCAATTATAAAACTCGAGGGGATGTTTGCGTCATTAGAAAATACTTTAGAGGAGATCAGTGTAATTTCCCCTTATTATTTTCACAAATTTGCATCTCTTCTAAAATATAGAGATGTATTTGAAGTGAAAATATAAATTAATGTGATTAGCTTTCAATCACTTAATTTTTTCTCATTCTCCCTTCAATTGGACTTCCTAGATTCAAGAGGACACACACACACACACACACACACACACACACATATATATATATATATATATATATATATATATATGTGTTTTTTCTATAA
>Ga0228710_1002073_pt1 | contig 31148 bp, 14 predicted proteins | sample MedpolnodulmetaG_FD_177995 | JGI IMG/M metagenome (GOLD analysis project Ga0228710, IMG submission 177995) | Root nodule microbial communities from Medicago polymorpha collected in Santa Monica, California, United States - pink nodules | ecosystem: Host-associated > Plants > Roots > Nodule...
TAAAAAAAAAAAAAAAAAAAAAAAAAAAAAAAAAAAATGTACAAAAAAAAAAAAAAAAAAAAAAAAAAAAAAAGGGGGGGGGGGGGGGGGGGGGGCAAGGCCCCATTGTTACACTGCCCTTCGCCGCTGTCTCACCTTCTCCTTTCCAGTAAATGCAGCACAATATAGAGTATCAGGGTATATTACTTGAGTTGTACTTGTATCACAGTAAGACAGTTCTGTGTTTACTGTCACTATTACAAAGTTGGGGCTTAGTTAGATAGTAGTTTCTTACAAGCAGCTACTTTGAGTTGCTACAAATACCTTCTATGAAACTGAAACTCGTCATTAAAATCACTTTCATCTAATAAAAGTTTCTGACCTATTATTCTCTCTCTTCTTTCTAAGCACTCTCTCGTTATCTCTTATTTTAACACACCTGTTTGCAGTACACAAACAATAACACAAAATCATAGAGATTACGACAATTAATTTTTTATTTTTTTTTACCTTTTGTTTCTAATGACCAAACTTTGCTGTATAGGACTGCTGCTTATTAGAGTAACCAATTGTTTATTTAATATTGAAGTTTGCAGTAACAGTTCTGAGGTGGTTGATGTATTGTAGCTAGCTAGATAAGTCAACTTCTGACAGCTGTACTCGAAACTATCATTGTCAGATTTGTCACTCACTATCTGACAGCTAATGTATGACAGAGAGTTATCTAGCAAGTTACTCAGGCAGTCTTCTATAAACAATAGTGTTCAAACAACACTCTCCCTCTCACCACATTCTCAAAACAATCTTTCTTTTACTTGCACTTGTTGAACCCTAGTACTGTTCAATATTCTTAAAGTCAGGTCCTATGAACTAGGATAAACCAATAAAGTGATATACCAACAAGGCAGGTGTGTTTCTCTGGATTTGTTTTTATCTTTATACCTGAATAAAAGCAAGGCAGGTCCATCCCAAGCTTCCATCTGGCCTTTGTAGTAGTCATAGAAGTCAATTGCCTAAGAAATGAAAAGGTAATAAGATTTAGAAATGAAAAGATGCAATAAAAGACCAGAGATTTCATTTTTTTCCATAGCAAGAATGAACAGCGAGTGTTCTTAATGATCATAATTTTGCATAACAAGCATGAAGAATGAGGGTCTTTAATAACCCTATTCAGCTACCCTCACATTACTCTGCCATCTCTGACAAGTGGCCCTTTTCCAGTAAATGACCAAATTTTAACAAATTGCATGTCTTGGATGATCAACCTATTCACTTCCTCGTTTCCATTTTTGCGTTCTCCTATTTTGAAAACCTTGCTTTGTCTCACCTGTTCTGTTCTTTATTCCTTTGTCAATCTCTATTTCCTTCACATCTTTTTCCTAATTCTTTCTTTCCTTTTGATTCTGTCCTCTTTGTTCAACAGTACATGGGCTGCTTGGTTAATTTTATTTATTGCAATATGTTTCTGGTTTTTGTTCTTGAAATAGGCTATTAGTTCTTGTTAATTTCATTATATTCTGCAGTATTTTAGAAGCCTTTTGGTGTATACTCCCTCCGGCCTTAAATATAAACAAAAAGGTAATGTATTTAGTCCAAATTTGGATCTAACGCATGAACTTTTTTTGCTTATATTTAAGGCCAGAGAGTATATCATGTTTCTGCTTTAGGCCACAATGCCACATAACATACTTTTAGGGCAGATTCTAAACTTGCCACCATGAACAAACCATATGTCATTAATAACATTGTTCCCAAGTGCACAGGGCATCTCTCTGCAACTTTTTTTATTAGTTAATAAACAAAAGCAGTACTGGCAAATATGAGATATGGTATACGATAAACCAGATAGCATGTGCTTTTATCTGGATAAAGAAGTGGATCAAGCATGCTTTAAATGAGAATTTATAATCATGAAATGGGGACACTAAGCATAAATGTGCAGAAAATGCATCAGCTAAGGGGGAAGGAATACCTCAGGGTATTTGATTGTCAGTGTTGGATGGTTCTTGTAAGCCTCTGGAACAAGAATCATCATGGACTCCTCAGGGCTTCGACCACTTCTTATTAATAACTGAAACATATGAGACCATTCAGCTATAAACATGACCAATACATAAGTCTAAAAAACTTGATACACAGAAAAAAAACTCAAAAATAGAGGGCTCACAAAACAGTACAAATGAGAAATTTGTATATCATAAAGTAGAAAACATAAAAGATAAAGAGTGAGAAAATGTCAGTCAAATAACAAAAAATGATTAGAAAATATATTCAGAATCAGATTAACCCTTGCTAAGTGGGCAAAGCTACTATAGAATATATATTAAGGGAAGGAAGAAGTTTTTTAAAAAAAATATAAAAAATCCATAAGCCTCAAAACCCTACAAAAAAACCTTGTAGAATTTGAGCTGCAACTAACTCAATTCCACAAAACCGGCTTGTAAGGTGGGGACGTACTTATATACCACTACAGATTCATAGTATTATCCAATCTGAGAGACTATCAACACACCCCACTTAGCTCCGGACTGGACATCTAAAGTGTGACCCAGTGGCTCGATAGTGGGTGACTCAATTAATATAGGATAGGCTCTAAAATTATCTTTGTATTTGGGTTGAAACTAACTCAACCCCATAAAATCGGTTTGTAAGGTCCTATTTATAGCCACTTTATGGGTCATGTCACCATCCAATGTAGGATTCTCAACAAAGTCTATTGTCAAAATAATTTGCTCCACTTATTCCAACCATATCCTTTAAAATAATAACATAATAAAGGTTTCAATGAATTAAAAAAACCACAGATCAATTGCTGAACAAGAGGATATAAGGTTGCATTGGTGGTTGGCATGGGGGAGTTGTGGAGTGGAGTGATAAAGAGTGGAGTGATAAGAAGATCAAGAGCTCAATCCCCCCACCTTCAGCATAATACTAACAATACTAACATCTGTTGTTAAAATAAAATTGCTGAACAAAAATGCCAGAAGTCCATTTCAAAGCTTTAAAGCAATTTGAAAAATAAAAAGATTTTTTTATCTTTTAACATCAAAAAGAGAAAAACACATAGCACAGGCAGAAGCGTAACATGAGACCTAACTATATAAAAAACTATTTATAGCAACTCTATTAAGTATTTTAGTCCAATCAAAAGCATGCACCATGGTCAAATCCTTAGCCTAATGACTAGGATATCTTGAAAATTTATACAATTAGATTAGACTAGATAATGAAACCCCCAAATAAAGAATCGTAAAAGTATGAGGATCATATCTTTTTCAACGATTAATTTTAAATTTATCATCATCATCAAGATCCTCTAACAGAAGGAACGATTAATTTTATATACAGTTATTGACATACTTCTGCAGCACTGTCAAGATTTGCCGAGTCTGATGCCTTTGGATTTCCAAATGGACGAATTTCATCTTCACGACCTCGCCATACAGGTGACTTTAATGACGGCTCTCGTGACTGCATCCAATTCAAGTTCCCCTGCACATACATGTAGCTATTTCATAAATCCATCCAAGGTAAAATTCTATGGGAAGATTTGTAATGCCAAAGAGAGCTCAACCTGTATGGTGTTGATTTCTCCATTATGACCAAGAAGTCTCATTGGTTGTGCAAGAGGCCATCTAGGACTAGTATTTGTGCTATACCTTCGATGATAAATGGCAAAGGAGGATTTATAAAGATCATTCTGAAGATCAGAATAAAATAACCCCAAAACTTCTGAGCGGAGCATCCCCTTGTAAACTATTGTTCGATTGGATAAAGAACAGAAATAAAGCTCATTTCCCCAACTTTCCGAGCTTACTTCTTTTTCAATAAGTTTTCGACAGATGTACAGTTCTCGTTCAATGTCTTCAGTATTTTCTTCCTTCCCAATCTTGACAAATACCTGCTGTATATTGGGCATGGTCTCCTTTGCATAATAACCTACAACAGAAGTATTTACAGGGACTGGCCTCCACCCAAGCACCTCAAGACCTTCTTGCTGAAAAGTATTTACAATAACTAAAGAAAAAATCAAAATTACATGTCAGAACACAAACTGCTGTGTTAAAGTGAAAAATTCACTTTGATGCATTTAAAAGAATGCACTAATTAGCTTTGATTGCAACAACAAAGGTTTGCATATTGGATGAACGAGAAACACTGAAATATAGAAAGAAAGAAAACCATTACAAATAAGTGAATGTGTGCATCTGAGTGTGTGTGTGTGCGTGTGTGTGTGTGTGTAGAGAGAGAGAGCATCACACAGCAATTCAATTATTCACAAACACAAACATGCTGATCTTAGAGAAACCATAAAAGACGAAGACATCATGCAAGCTTAGTTGAATCAGGACTTTCACAATAAGAAAAAGTATTACCTTTCTTGGCCTTATTCATAAGTTCTACATCTTTGGGTAGGAAAACCATTCCAACGCCAGTGTGCAACTTATCAAAGGAAGCAAGCCCTTGCTTGTCTGCCCAATTGTCAAATAGATCCCATGGAACTGCAGTCATCAGCCCAGAACCATCACCTGAGTCATTATCTGCACCACAGCCCCCACGATGTTCCATACAGCTTAAAGCATTTAAAGCATCCTTGACAATCTCAAATGATCCCTTATTTTCCAAATTGGCAATGAATCCAACACCACAGGCCCCTCTTTCTGATAGTATGTCCTCCAAGTTTGCAACCTGACCAACAAGCAACTAGAATCATTAAACATGTTGTGTAAACTACAAGCCACGCTGGTGAACTATTCATGAAGAATGACGCACTGAGAAACAATTTTCTAAAATAATGCAAACTCATTTGACCAACCTTTTAACTCAATAGCAATGCAAACTGCTAATTATGGACTGAAATTCAAGGCAGGGTTTAAAAGCACACTTAATTGTTACCATACTATTATACTACATATGGATTATGGTCTCCAATACATTTCTAGAAAAAACAAAAGATAAACACAAAAAAGTTGCATTTGGGCACCTGATACTCTAGAACGCATCCCGGAATTAAGTTTTAAAAATATCAAAATTGGTAACCTCTAGGGCCTGGTATCTGCACGGGTTCCTTCTTCCCGCACTACTGGAGTTTCTGAAAAGAAGAGTACCTTCAAATGGTGGTTGGATAAGTTTTATCCAGGGACAAGAGTTTAACTATACTTTTATTGACTGCGGTGCAAAGAAAGATAAATCCAGCTAAGTATTATTCTCATTACCCAATTAGTTTTGTAACTAGCTTGTACAAACTCGTTGCCTATAAGACTGAAACAGAGCATTGCAAGCTGAGAGGTTTTAGTTTGGGAGAAAATGCAATTTAGACTTCATGTTGGATTTTCAGAAAGCGTGTAAGCTTGTCGACTTGGATTTCTAGCTATAAATTTTGAAATGGTAAAATAGAGAGCCCTGGTCTTGATTCTAATGACTACAGCTACTTAGGAAGGGGAACATTATATCCCCTTTCTTGTTCATCAGGGTGATTGTTGTTCTTAATTGTTGACTTTCCATTGACTCAAAAAAGGTTTTAAGCTCTCTGCTTTATTTTTGGAACACTATTCTATTCTCCACAGAGGCACTGTTGAAATGAACTCTCTATACCCAGTTTTTGAAGTTAGTCTTGTCTCTGGTTAAAAGTTAGGGCCTATTTGAATTAACTTATTTGAGCTTGTCTACTACCATTTGAACTTATTAGCCTATTTGAGAAAGCTCATGGAAACAGCTTATGACATGTTCATAAGTTGTTTTCAGCTTACTTCTATAAGTTCTCCAAGATAACTTAAAAAAACAATTTGCCTTTAATTTTATCCTGTTATAGAAATAGCTTATACATAAGTGTGTATGCTATAAGAGTTTAATTTGGCACTTTGTGAGCTTGTATGAGAAAATTCATTCAATTCCCGTACATCGCTGGCTTGTTTCCAAGTTTCACGGAGGCCTCCAACCGTAACCGCAATTGTGACCACTAAATAAAGTATTTTTTATGCATAAATGCAACAGTGTCCATATAATAACAAGGATCACAAAGCTACCGTAATTTAAAACCATAGACACCAGGGATCATACTTGATTCTAATTTACATGTGACCTGCTTGGATTGACTTATTTGAGTATATTTACTAGCATGAGCACTTGTAATACTGTTTGAGAGAACTGAAAGAAAAAAAACTAATGACATGTTCTTAAGCTCTTTTTAGCTCATTTTCATAATCTCACCAAAATATCTCATGAAAACATCTTATAATTTATATAAAAACAATTTAACTTTATTTAATCATTTGTTATTGAAATAGCTTATAAATAGACGTTTATCATGATAAGCACTTACATGCTATAAGCTGCAAATTAATCATAGCCGTAATTCTCACACAACCATTTCGTCCTCGTTCAAATTTGAATTTTCGCTTAAAAAAAATTCAAGTCAACTCAACTCAACTCTATAAACTAGAGAATATTCATTTTCTAGTAAGATTTTTTCACAGCAACGTTTCAACGCTATATTTCTGTAGAAAATGTTGTTTCATCTTTCATGTTAAGAATTAAGCAAGTTCTTGAACAGTTGACTTATGAAGTATCACCAATTACGAAATCCACGAGGAAGAAGAAAATTCGTTGTGCAAAAATAGCAACGGATGAAGAAACCGGACCTTAGGTTTGGAAGCGGAAGTTGACGGCGAAGAAGGAGGAGGAGCAGGATTGAGATGATTATTATCAAGTTGAAGAACAGCTTTAACAGAGCTCCGACGGAGAATCGCCGGCGTCAATCTACGGCTGCACCGCTTGGTATTGCGGCGGAAAGGAGCGAAGTCGACGAACAAGTGACGGTTACCGATTGTATCGGAGAGACGTAGCACTTGAGAAAGAGAAACCGATGACACCGTGTTCAGCGCCATCGCGCAAGAGAGAGAACGAGAGGGGGAAAGTGTTTGATGAAATGTGTGAGTGAGAATGAAGTGATAGGAAGATAAAAGGAAGAAGAGGTCACAAAGTGCTTAATTCATACACACCACCAACTTCTCATTCCTTTTCATCTTGAATTTGTGAAAGTGCTAGTATCACTGAGTTTTTGTCCTCTGTGGTGTGGTCTATGGTTATACGGTGCGCCAATGATTCCTGGATTATTGGATGGTGATAAATAGGGAATGATGACGTGGAAGTTTTGTTACGGTGGCAGGAATGAATTTATGCTACTTTTTACTTTTCAACCAATCAAATTCTGATTCTAAGCGTAAAGTACAGATACAAATGCCATATATGAAGTGTTGTTGTTCTCTTTAACTGAATTCTTCTTTTTTGACTCGGACGTTAATCATGTTTTGCATAATCAAATTTCTCAAAGGTTAGTCAGTATTCAAGAATTAATTAATCAATGGTTGATGTAACACAAAAAATTAAAAATAATTGTAGGTTCATATATCATACTAACTTAACTTGTGCTTTAATGAAAATAATTTAAGGAAAATGTTAACTTGTACCTTAGAATACAAGATAAAAAACTAAAAATAGAAATAAAATCTTAAAAAATTGTGTATTTTTAATTTTGAAAGTTTTAAATGTTATCATTTTAACTTGTGCACTTATTCATAATTCATTTTTTAACTTCTTACCTTGTGTCATAACATTCTCTAAAAAAAAAAAAACTTATACCCTAACATGACCCATAATTTAATTAATTAGTATACATTTAGTATAAAGTTATTTTATGTATATGCATCATTAACTTGTGCCCTTTTTTAATACTGATTAATTTCATATGAAGTGTGTAAAGATTTTTATATTAGCAATCAATAGTAAACATTTAATTACTATGTGTATTTAAAATCCAAAAAAATTCAATGTGATTAATAAGTTAGCATTCACAAATAATTGAGTTTATTAATCATTCAATCTCAGATTCGATTTTTGATCGGTGTTTATGAAAATATATTTGTTAGAAGAGATCAAATCCTTAAATAGATCTCAGAATCTTAAAAAATATTAGAGTATTATTTTTCCCATCCTATAGGAATCTCGCACGCCCTGCGTTTTTTCCAAAAATACCCTTTAGGTTTCCGGATTTCATAATCCGGAATGGTGTTTTTCTTTGTTGTAGGGTGAAAAATGGAGTTAAGGATTTTTCCGGATTTTGTAATCCGGAAACTTCAAAAATAGGGCGCGTTACATGATGTTTCCGGATTACATAATCCGGAAACCCCATAAACACCCTTTTTCAAGGTAAAACAGATCGGATTATATAATCTGAACTGTATCAGCACAAATCCTAAACATGTTTGTAACATGTATAGCCATTTTATGGACAATATTAATCTTTCTAACTCTCATCCTTTTGTTTTGGGTCATTGTTACCTGTTCTTAGTCAAAAATCGGGTTTTTGGACTACTTGATCGGATTGCTCTGAAACTTCCCCAAAAAATCAGAAAAAATTCAAGGACCATGACTCCCCTAAAATGGACTTCTTACGGAACTCCGCCCCTCAGAATCCAAAATTCCATCGTTTAGACCCGTTTTTCATTTTTTTTAATTATTCATATTCTCAGAAAAATCCGAAAAAATTTGCACCAGTATTATTTGATTTTTAGAATTTTTTGGTGGTATTTTTATGATTTTATTTGACAGGTTTTTAGCATTTTTTTACTTAGTTTTCTTTTTTTACAGAAGCAAATTTAACTATTATCATTAATCAACCAATGTTCAATACAAGAAGGATAAGTATAAAAAATACGGTGACTAGCCCAAGAACAGACCGCCCTAGTTAAAGTATGAGCAGCCATGTTCGCTTGTCTCCTAACAAACTTCACCTTGAAGTTGGAATGTAAGGATAACTGATAACTAATACTAGAAACAATAGCATAGAATTCTGAATCACCATGGCCCGGAGACGGTAGAGCTTGCACTAGAGTAGATGAGTCAGACTCAAAGACAACCCGGTCTCATCTGTTAGCATCAGCGAAGTGAAGAGCCTCGAGTAAGGCTACTGCCTCCCCCCTCCAAAACTGTCATATTTGCCCGCTGCCATTTCGTTTGAGCCCGAATAAATTGCCCACGAGAGTCTCTAACACAACACACAAAAGATGTAATATGGTTACGGTCATGGAACGCGGCGTCCACGTTCCACTTTAACCACGACTCGTTTGGTTTCTCCCAAACTTGCACTATGTTCTGCTTGTGTTGCACAACCGATGGTGAATGATGTTTACGAACCTCTTGCCATTGCTGCCATGCATCCAGTGATGTCCTCCCAGTGTTCCTTGAAGTGTAATGAGCATCATTCTAAATGACATCATTACGTGCAGCCCAAATTTGCCAAAGAAGAAGAGTCACCCGACCAGCAATGTCTCGGCTTTCAGAACAACATATATCAAAAACAAAATCTGCCAACCTGCTCACAGTTCCAACTCGCGGTTGCAACACAGTCGAAAGCCTTGCCCAATACCAACTCTCACGCGCCACTGTACAACCCACAAAAGCATGTCAATCATCCTCAACAGCTTTATCACATTAAGGACATATCAGTTCACATTGTACATGTCGAGATTGTAATCGGAGACGCGTCGGAACACACTCTCTGCAAATCCTCCATAATAAATTATGAGTTTTATGAGGGGCATTCACCTTCCATATTTTATGCCACTCTCCTTCAACATGGAATCGATCAGTATGTAGCAACTCCATCATAGCCAGTTCTTAAAAGCAAAACTCAAAACTGCTGAAATTTGAGAGAGTCTGATGACTGATTATACATAAGAATTGTTCGGATTATAAAATCCGAAATAGTAAACATGAATCCGGATTTTAAAATCCAGACTGCACAAGGACATTTTTGAAAAACACGCAGGGCGCGCGAGAATCATATAGGGTGGAAAAAGTAATACACAAAATATTATCTACAATTGCAGCGCGGGGAAGATACTTATGATTTTTTTTTAAAAAATATTGGGATTCAAAAAGTTAAATCAAGTTAACTAACAAAAAATTATCATCTCTAACGAGAAAAAAAAAATGGGAATTTGGATTGGTGATAATATTGTAATGGTGAGTGATATTGGTTGCAGAGGATTGCTTCCTTGAGTGTAGACCCTCCCTTGGAAAGAATCCCTGTCGATCACATATTAATTTAATGATATTTATCGTCATAATTTGTCGTATGTTATTTGTCTTAATAGCAACCTTGGTTGGTCACGTCAAAAGACCAGTGAATCGCGCGCATTTTAACTGACAACTTCCAGTTCCGTTAATGGAATTTACTTTGCGAGAACGACCGGTATTTCCCGGGTAACCGTCAATCCCGTTCTTCTGGGTTTTTATTTCCGTTGACTATCATTGTAACAAACTGAACGCTTATTCTAGAGCAAAGGCAATTAGACAATTCATTGGGACAATCATTACAAATTTTTAAAAAGTGATTAGGTGCAACCTTACTTAATAAATTAATCAATAGGACATTGTTCCTCAACAAAGTGTGCTTAAAGGGCAGTGGATCTCCCGTGAAAACTTTCTAGAGTTTCATGGAGTGTTAAATCTAAACCATTAGGCATAATATCTTTCTTTATTTTGATATTTAATTCCTCACATATATTTATTATTTAATGATTAGTATTACACTAGACTCTTTGGTTATTAGAGAGGATCCCATCGAGGGGAGGATTCACTTTAAGCTTATGTGTGGCCAAAGACACACATTCCCTGTTATTTATTTTTTTAATAAATAAAACACAATATGTAACAACATCTAATATTTTCTTCCCTATCTATCTAAACTCTCTCACTTTATCCTCTCTCGACACATTCACAAAAGAACAACAACTATTCTCACCATGTCATTCAGAATTGGGAATTGGAATTTTGTTTGTCATAAACAAAATATGTTGTATTTATTTAGATTGGAATAAGAATTTTGTTCTGAACACCTTTTTGTTAGTTAGAATTGAAATTGGAATTTTGAAATGTTAGTTTGTAGTTACTGAATTTGAATGTATTAACTACATAGAATTGGAACGTTAATTATTTAGAATTGAAAGGCATTAACATACATAGAATTAGAATGTTAAATAGTTTTTAAATACGTACATATAATTGAACTTTTGGAATTAGAATATGATTTATTACTCACAAATTGACAATTTTATCGTGTTTTCTTTATAGAATTGTGCTTACAAAGTCATTGTTTTGTTTTTATAGGATGAAGAATTTTTTTTCCTATGCTTTCTAGTGACAAAGTTAGTTCTTCGGCTAATCAAGAACTATCAAATACGCGACATCCAATTGAGCCAACACCCGAAGTTATGCCCAACTCGACCAACGATGGTATTAAAGTTGTTGATTATGAAATGTTGGAAACAGATCCAGGACTTAGGCCTTCAATTTCAAGCTATCATCCTAGTAATTTTGTTTACCCTTGATCTGATCATGGTAAACAAAGATGTCGATTTTGTAAGAATTGGTTTAATTTGTATGATTGGATTGAGTATTGTGTTTCTTTTCGTGAATGGAAAAATGCTCAAAGATTGGCTAATCATGCTAGTTCTTCTCATGTAGATTGTGTGCATATGGGTTATGCTCATATGAACTCAAACCAAAGTATTAAAGCTTCACTATTTAATCAGACTAAGCAAATAAATGTTGAATATCGTGTTCGTGTGAACACATCCCTTCTAGCTACGAAGTATCTTTTGAGGTGTGGTTTGCCATTAGATAAAGTGATATTTTAAAAATTTAGCCACACACTTAACAAAGGTTTAGATCCGCCCCTAATCCCATTTTTGTTTAAAGATAATAGATCAAGTGTTTATATTTTATGATATGAGCATCCACGGGGGCATAAAGATGATACAAAGGGCATACTACAAGAATAATATAATTAAAATATTAATATGTCTTATATCCTGAGCCCTCTTTAAAATACGTAAATTAGAATATAACAATATCTTTAATATTTAACAAATATCTTCTATATTTAAGGATAGCTTAGTATTCTTATACAAATTACTACGTATATTTATTAAAAATTTGTATTTTAGAGAAAAGTTTCCTTTTATTATCTTTTTAGCCAATGTACATTAGAAAGATCGTTTTACTCCCTCGTTAACAAACGGCCCTAAGTTAGTAGCAAAAATCAATTGTTTCTTTCGCTTTCAGTGCATCTTTCTCAATCTATCTATCTGCGCTTAAAGTTAGAATAGCTTTCCGACTTCGGTTTTATACAAGCAGCACCTCAAGCACTTTATCTACCTATTTCATTATTTATTGCTTGCTTCTTCTTTTTTTATTCATAGAGAAATTCTTAGATTCCCTCAAAAAAAAAAAGAGAAATTCTTAGATATTTTTTCCTCTAAATAAAAGTTCTTAGATATTTTTTGGTAGAACAGACCAAGAGATATTCTTAAATGGTCACACAACAAATGCTTTTTTTTTTTGTATATTATTATTTTTTGAAAGCATAATACTTACCTGAATACCGTCTATAATTTATCAGGTACTTATGAATTTATGATTCCTTTACCTACTGATGAAAACATTTTTATAATTCAACATGACTAGATTTTGTTCCACCTCAACTACTTGTATTGAATTCAAAGATATATAAAACATTTTGTTATATGCATTAAATAACAATATTTTTTTCCTGAAAACAAAATTAACTAACTAAATGATGGCGTGTTTGTGACAAAAACAAAAACAAAATTTTATTTCATTTTGGACTTTTGGTACACTAACCACGTGTGTGCTTGTAGTTTCTTCTGCGGAAAAAATCTGTTTTTTTTTCTTTTCAAAATTGTGGTGATGATACAAACTTGTTAAATAAAAAAGTGGCTTTTCCAGTATCCGAAAGCCACCTTTCCTTTGTTCACTTGGAATGGGACAAACAGCTGACATGATGATAACCATACTCTCCCCATTTTTAAAAAAATTCAGTGGTGTGATGCCCCAATTTTGGCTTTTACTATAGTGCCCTCAAAGATCGGTTTCAGAAACTGAAATTATTCTAATCTTTTACGAGTAATCTATGAAGAATACCGAACTATTTGTAAGCAGACAGTAGACAATGGCAAAAGAGTAACTATAGTAAATAATGTAATGCATAATGACAATAACGGTGACCAATAATTTGATGTTTAATAAAGTAAATTTTATTTTTAAATTTGTATATGTATTAGGATTATGTGATATTATCTTCATTCAATGGTGCATACACACACCCACATTTGAACTGGGCTGTCCTCTTTGTTTTGTACCACAATGCATATTATATGCACCGATAAGGTTTCAAAGAGCGGTTGTGATCTTATGGCAGTCTTAGGAGAGTCGAACATGAGACCTTAATGAAGAACATACTTCAAGGTTTTAAGTCCACACCATTAGACCAACCCAAATGGATTTTAAAGATAAATTTAATTATGTTTCATACATATAAAAAAATGACAAATACTATTTGATGAGATAACTAATGGCATCAAGGAGAGTGAAAAAGTAAACATGTACATTGACCCATTTCCATTCACCTATATATACATCCCAATCCCAATCTGATACAAACTATTGGAGTATAATTCCCCTTTCACACCCTCTCCATATCTTATAAAACAAAATAACAATCCTAGATACAGTATTATATTCTAGCCAATGTGTACAAGATGCATATACATATAGTACCTCCTGCTTTCAGAGTTTCCTCACAATGTGTTCACATATATAATGTACTATACAAAAAAAAATGAAAATTATGAAGTATGATAACATAAACTTGAGGAATAGCAAAAGCATGTTCTAGCTTTCAAAAGTCTCTTCAGTGAAAATTCTAAATATAAAATCGCGAAAGCGCCTCGAGTATTGTCTAGGATCAACTGCTGATATCGAGGTAGGGTCATATTGAATGGATTTGTAGGCATGCTCAAGCTTCTTGCTGATATCATAGTCTTGAAGTATGTCTATGATACCAAAAGTAAGTTGAACATCATAGAACTCTTCAATTGGTTCTCCAACTAGCTGTGTTTCGATATCGCCTCTTCTGACTGTCCTTTCAGCTTTTGCTGGAATATTCACACCCAAGATTGTACTGCAAATACCAAAATAGACAAATATTGTATTGAGCTTTGAGTTACTTTTCTAAATATAATCAGCACTGTCCTTCCATGTTCTCAACCAGTTGAAAAAATCAACAATTAATGTTACATATTACAACATACACCTAGAACAAGAAAACTCACCTAGAAGGATCAGAAGGAATATGTTCTGTGTCTTCTATTGACGTTTCTTCATTCTCTGAATCACCTGAAGGTTAAAAAGTAGAAAGTTCATACCGAGTTACCAAAATACAGACGCGTGCACGCATACACATACACACATGTAGGATAAAAGAGTTACCTGTAGGAGATTGAGGTGCTATAGGAAGAACATCTCCATCTTGTGATATATTTTTGAAATGAATGCCAAGTAGCAGACTATAGTCCATAATTCCCTCTTGTTCTAGAAGCTCGCAATCCTTATCAACTTGTCTGGAGAACAAATATATGCTTGACATGCTTAGTATCATTACACATGCATGAAACAAAAAATTAAAAAACATATTTAACTCATCTAAATTAAGATGTTGCATTTCAAAGGAAAAAGTACATAACTATTACTTTTCATTGGAAAATCAAGAGAGTAAATTTTAATATCAAATGTTATTATACTATAACAGTGAACTTTTTTGTCTAATGTGCAACCAATTAGTTTAGAGGAGCCAATTTCAACTTTAAAATACAAAACTATAAATTGATGTATCAAAAACTTATATCACCTGCAAAACTCTTCAAACCAAGATTTCTGAAGTAGAAATATAAAATTAAGGTCAAGATCTTTAAGAATAGTGGTTTCACTAATCTCTATCTCAAGCTTATCAGACGTGCGACCAAGTGAAGAACCCTTCAAATCATAGCGTCTATGCGTGATATACTCAGAACAAAAGAGGTTTCCCATGATGATAAATCTAACCTGAAAAACAAACGTGTTATGAAGCTTATTATACTAAACTATAGAATATTGCATAGAAATTTTTATTTTCCTATTAGTATAAACACTAGTTAATGTCAAAAACTAACAGATTTCTAACTACTTAATTAAAAAATAATGAGGTATCAACATTTAATTCATTTTTATGTTACATAGAGACTGTGATAGAAAATGTACCTTCTTTTGGATAGGTCCATTTAACTTTACACAATGCAGGCCATAATATTTTGTTAATAGAGTATTTTGATGCTCTCTAAAATGGTTGTAATAGGCTGGAAGCATTTTTATTAGGACCTGCAACAGAAATCGAGAACAACTAAGTTAGGAAAATAAATGTGAAATTTTAGATGTGGCATTGTAAGTTTTGAAACTCACTTTCACTTCAGCTTTTCTCATTGTCTTTATCATGTATCGGTCATCGTTGGTTAAGTAAAAGAAGCTGCCACTTTTTCCAGGTGAGGAAAGTTCGCGAAGAGCATCATTTCCACATATGGAAAGCATGTAATCAGCTGGATCCACCTTGAATAGCTTCCTGAGAGTCCTGATGACAGAGTTTATTTATGGCATATTAGACCAATATACTTATCACATGAAATAAGAACCTTGTAGTATTTGGGAAAGCCATCATGTTTATAAGTTGCTTTTAACTTATTCCAATAACACCTTGTGAAAAGAGCTTATAACTTCTTTGAAAACTCTTTAATTTACCAAATTTCTTCTATGATCATAAACTTATAACTTGCACAAAGCAAACATCAGGTAAAGTACTAGCGGGACTGACCTAAAAACTACAGGGCAATAGTCCTTCCACTTAAAGTCACATGATGGATGTGGTGGAGTATATTTAGATCCTTCAGGTGGAAATCTTGTCCACACTTTCTCCTTTGGGTCAAAAGCTGATGGTTTAAGATCAAGTGATGCTGTAGGAGCAGGTCTTGCAACTGAGTGCCTATAAAGTCCAACAAATTTTTAAATCATCAATATTACAAACATTAAAACCAAAGATACCAAGGTTTATGAAAATCCAAAATAAAAAAACATTACCTAATTCCCAGCTGCAAATTAAGCATGAGCTCAAAATTTTTGTGCCCTTTGCATATAGTCTCACCCTGCCTCTTTGATTTCTTTGGTGCTTTCAAAGGCTGGAGTTGATTCAAAGCATCATCATTAGCATCATCGATACGTGAACTAATTGAATCATCATCATAATCACTCCCAAAAGTAGGAGGAGTTCTATTACCACAACTACTAGCATCACCCTCTCCTCCTCCATGGCTACCTCCATGGCTACTCCCACCACCATCCCACAAATTCATTCTATCACTTGGTTTCTCCCCTCCAACACTTGCCCTTCCGTCGACCGACATTCTCCGAGGTTTACCACTCTCCCCTCCTCTTGTAGACCTCCAAACAGCAAGTCTCTTTTGTGATGGCAAAACCGAAACCTTCTCACTAGGACAAACTGAATAGCCACTCAATTCACTATACAAATCTTGAGGATCCCAATTCATATAACTCTCATTAGATGATTCATCAAATGGATAAAACTTTCCATTTTCATCTTTATTATTATCATCATCATCCTTACTAAAGTTCCCAACATAATAACTTCCATCTTGCCATCTAAAAGTTCCATTTCCTTTTGGCAAACCATCTTCCCAAATCCCTTCAAAGCTATTCCCATTAGGCCAAAAAAATGACCCTTTACCCCAAATTATCCCATGCTTCCATTCGCCAATATAATGACTCATATCTCTCCATTCATACCTCCCTTTTCCATCTTGCACCCCTCTCCTCCAATCACCTTCATACCAATCCCCATTCACATAACTCTTATACCCATGACCATGTTTTAAATTCATCACCCATTGTCCTTTATATGTCTCACCATTAATACCTGTGTATGTTCCTACACCATCCATGAAACCAGTCTTGAATTCACCTTCATATGTAGCGCCCGAAGGCCAACTGAATCTACCTTTTCCCTTTGTTTTTCCTTTGAACCATTGTCCGACGTACATGCACCCATCCGTCCATAGATATTTTCCTTCTCCATGTGGAAAATTTTCTGCCCACTGTCCTGTATAGTAATCACCATTGGAAAGAACCTTCTCTTCGGTGTATAGTTCAAATACCTGGTTTCCGTTTTCATCGTTATCATCGTGGTGGTGGCTGCCTTCTTCATCGTCTGCATTTGCAATTGCTAATGTTCCAAGCCCAAATATACTATTGGCACGTTTTTTAGCTACTGCACTTGTTCTTCTCACCGTGGCTTCCCATGCCTTAAAAACACCTCCATCTTTACCAATCATTGTGTGTGTTTTTCTTCCAATGCTTTTCAGTTATTTTGGATACCCTTCTCCATTAACATGGATACCCCAAATGAAGATATTAATTCAAATAATTTCATGCATATATTGTTAACAAACAAAACAAAAATGATAAACTTGAATCTCAAGAAACGAACAATGTTATGTAACTAACATGCATGCAGAGGGAATATGCCAAAAGTTTCAAAACCAGATTTCATGTTGTGGTGATTCTTGTTTTGTTTTCTCATGTTTCCAAAAAGTTCGGGGACATGTTGATGTTGTTACAAGAGATGCACAAATTGTGTCAAAATTTTGACAGCTGTCAGTTATAAATTAAGTTGGAGATGTTGTCCTTAATTTGGTGTATACCATATTAGTTGGTTATAATAATTCATGAAGATTGTGTATTTTTATGATAATTTTTTAAATTGAATTAACCTTGAAAATTTTATGGCCCTATGGGTCAGAAGTGTAGTTTTTGTTAGTTTGAATTGTTTTTTGTGATTGGAATAGAGGGTTGTGTTTTATCTCCTACAACCTCTAAGAACCATGAGAAATGGAGCTAAGTGATGAAATCAAGGTGCTGGTATACTATTCTTGGACTACTTAACAAAAATTCTATTTTGTTTTTGGTTTAATGTGTGTAATCACCATCAAATCATTGGTAGTTAATTTAATTTATAGATTAGTGGAAAGAATATCTATATATCGATCGCAATGGTTTGGTGCTGATTTTATCCTTCTTTTTTATGTATCATTTCATATTAAGGGTAAGTGTCGGGAGGGTTCTTATGCGGATATTCTTGCAAAGTTTGGCTCAAGCTGTGATGAACCTCATGTTATGGTTCATGAACCTTTATCTAGTTTGTTAAAAATCTTGTTAGACGGTGCTTTAGGAGTGTCCTTTTAAACGACATAGTTTCTTTCCGAATTTGGTATTTTTTTTTCCTTTCTCATCTAACTAAAGAATATTAGTGGTAGGTGCAATTTTAGCATATCTTGTGATTCAAACTACGATTTATATAAATCTTTTATGCTCGATAATTTATTTGGCTTATCAAAAAAGAAAGATTTTTCTAATAAAAACAAGTTACAACATGTGTGGGCGGAAGGTCGAACTTTCTATGTCAACTGCCTTAGATGTAACAATGAAATTAAGCATAAGTGATTGATAACTTTCTTAAAGTACGTAGTTTTGAACATCAATAATTAACTTTGTCAAAAAAATGTAGCAAGTTATGCATATAGAGATGTCTATAATGGTATGATCACATTCACATATGACTCTTTTTAAAAGATTTCATTCAGATGTATATATGCATTAATATTAATAATGATTTACACTTGCAAAAGTGCAAAGTAAAGGCTACAACCACATTGCAGCTAGGTTGGTCACAATTAATAATATATTATCATATCTTATTAAGAGCAGCAAGAATTAAAACAGTGACTGAAGTGATCCCTGGAATGAAAAATTCATTTGGAATTGCTTGAGGCCCCACTCTTTGCTTAACAAACAGAGCAGTCACAGGAACACCAAAGATGTACAAGAGTGCGTCCTTTGCTCCCACGCCAGTGAATCCTGATTCCTTTATCATCTCTTTCATAATCTCCTGGAATTCTGCTTTTGTCAATTCCTTGTTTTTTCCTTTATTATTATGGTGTTCCTACAATATGACATTAAAAAAAAAAAAAAATCAACCACTAATTGCACACACACCATGTTACATAAGAGAAATTTAAGTTTTCAAGAGTTAGTAATTATCAAGTTTTTTAGCCCTAAGGTGACTGTCTTATTAGAATCCTCCTTGAAGTTCTCTTCAGTTAAAAAATTCTCAAACAATGAAATGATATCTTTGTATTATTCCATTCCTCTGCTTTGTTTTGTTTCATTCTATTCCGCTTGTTTTTGTTTTGAAATAGCCTTAAGTTGTATATAGCCAAGTTTACAAAAAATAGCATGCAAACCCGAGATTGTGGTCGCGACTTCAATGTTTTCTATGTCTTTGCGACCACAATTGTTACTGCATCACTAGTATTTGAAATCAAAGATTGCGATGCGACCATAATTACAATTTTAAATAGAGAAAACTATTCATGAGATAAGCATGTGTGCACATACATTGTATGCCTTCTCAAGTTCCTTCGTTCCGGGGAGTTTGAACTGAGTGTATCCAAACTTTTTATTAAGTTCCCTGTCATAGAATGATGAAAAGTTGTAATTGAGAAAAAAGTTTCCTAGGTGATAAATAAATAAAATCATTAAACTTTATCTATGCTAAATAATTTGTTAAATAAGTTTTTAATATGAAAAATGCTTAGTACTCGACTATCTCGCATACTCCTCGGTAGAATTCTGGGAAGTCCCTTGAAGCATTTTTTATATCTTTTTCGTAGAATTTATCTATAATTGGTCCAAGTTCCTTGGCCTTCTTTTCATCAGTTCCTGCATCAATTTTTCATTAAAATGAACAATTTATAAGAAACAAAATACTAACATGCTATTAGTTTAATCATAACCATAATTTGATCATGAGACAATGAGCTTTTTTTTTTAAATTAAAAAATTGTGAGAGTTAGATATAGAACCTGGTGTTAATTTCTTCAAAGATTGACCCATCTTTTGTTTGGCTTTGACTTAAAAGAGATGAGACTCGTGATGATGAGGTAGATATATGGCAACTGAAAAACAAAAATTAGAGGACCTTTATAAAGAATAAAAGGTGAATAAAACTTGTTTCCTTGGGTAGAGAACATTGGATATCTTAGGTAACAAGCAAATTTATTACAAAAGAAATGAATCTTAATTATTCATTCAAATATTGTTCTTGACTTCTTGTTCTCATCACCAATTACTTCTTGATAAAGATTGTGAGGGGGTGTTGATAGTCTTGTGTCTACATTACTATGTTCGTTACAATTCCAACACATACAAAATACTATAAATCAAGAAATCGAAAGATTTTGTCGAATTTCCTATGTTATCTAACAACAAGTAGTAGTTCAAAATATATGAATCAATTATCACTTAAAAAGAATTTAATTTTTTTATCATAACCCCTCTGTAGAGGGCCACCCAAGAGGCTTCTTCTAGAGGAAGACATGTAACGTGGGAGTGCCTCCTAGGCTAATTATCAAAATAATAATAATAATAAAATAACAAAGGTGAAATATGTTCAATAATTCGGTTTAGATTCATTATCAAATTTTTTTATTGGAATTAGTGGATATGTTCAATGTCTCACAATTTTGCGTGAAGCTGAATTTGAAATACTATCATTTAAAAATTTACAAGAATAAAAATATGTTCATTGATTTTGATGTTTTTGTTTTTTGTTTTTTCTTATAATAATTGGAAGCAGAGTGAGTATTAAATATGATTAAGTTTTCAAGTCATGAAAATGTATTACTTTTTTTTTTTGGTACAAAGAAAATGTAATACTTTATGATATATTAATTATTATTTAACATATCATATAATATTTGAAGCAATATTTAATTAATTATTTATATCAATCATGTTTTATGAAGAAAAAAAATCTTAAAGAAAGTTTTGAAAACCATGACTTATATATACAGATTATATCTTGTTATTTTTTTCTATAAATTTCAAGTTTCTTGAGTATTCATTTTTATCCCTTTAAGTGATTTTTCTATCATAATACTTTTAACTTTTCTTTTTCTTTTCTATATTAGAGAAGATAAAACATTTAATGATAAAAGTAGCACTAATAGTTGTTTTAAAATAGTTTGGTCTTTCTATTCTTACTCAATTATAGAATTGATGCCTTCATTTTCAAATCACACAACTTTAGTCTTTTCTCATATTAACATGACACAAGTCTCTTCTAACTTAATCAATGTCGCATGTTTAAACCGAACTTGGACATGCAACAACTTTATAATTAAAAAATTTAGGAAGATTTTGTTGTTTATTTGGGTGCCACAACAAGGAGTAAAAAAACCGGTCCAAACCCATCAGACAATCCATTTAACCCGCTATTTTAGGCGGATTGAACCAAGGTTTTGGGTCCATCACTCTAGTTGGCCTGCCACCTTTTAGCCTGTCAAAAAAGAGGACCTTGGCGGGGTGGGTGCGATGGCATGCAGACTCATTACAAGTTATTTCTTTATTTTTATTGTAGTAGTAGTTGATAACAAATGACTCAATTTTAGTAGTTCACATTAAATATCTAGGTGTTTCATGTAAATAACACCAACTATAATCAATTGATTTAAAAGAAAAAAGATTACATGAAATTTCTATCATAATTGCGATATTGTTTTTGCAGTGTTTCTTTGAAGGGGATTCAACTATCAATATTTTGGATGAGACTTATTTGTATTTGTATTGGATGGAATTTGTAATTTTGTTTGCAATTCAATATTTTTGTTAAAAATGCTATAAACATTTTTTAAAAACATTTTCTCTAACATTCATTACGTGTGAAACTCATGTGAGTAGGTCTCGTCACTTTATATAAGATCCATTTTCAAAGTATGAGACACATATAACATATAAGTTAAAAAAAAAGTATCCGAGCACTCTTCATATTGCCACAGCAACAATAACAATAAATATTTATTTATTTAAGTGGGATAAGAATAGCAGCAAAATAATTTTGTTGTGTTATTCTCGACTCCATTCTCATGTCGTTATCCTTGTCCGTAATTCTGATTATTTTATTTCCCATTTTTGTGCTACCTGGATTGGATCTTTAATAAATGAGAGGATATTTAAATTCCTAGATAGGAGTCTTGTAGAAAGTGACAACACACATTAGGTTTGATTCTCCAATATTTTTCAAAAAAGGAACATGATCAGATAATCCAATCTCTGATATTTTTTTTCATTTACATACTTGGATTGGATCTTAAAAACTCGCTCAGTCCGGTAATAGATGACCGATTTGAAAGCCCAATTTACTTTGACCATATTTTTCTATTAATATACAAAGATAAATAATATAATTTAAGATGTCTTTGTATTTATCTCGATGAGTATTTTTAAAATATCAAATATTCATAATTTTTTCTAATATATTATTCAAGATAAAATTATACATTGACATACGTAATAAGGTCTATGTCAAGTATTATGTGATAGATATGTCTTGAAAGAATGAGAGGACATTTAAATTCAATCTTGTACAAAGTGACAACACATTTGTTTTGGTTCTCCAACTTTGTTACATTTGTCAAGGTGAGCTTTTTCTTTCCGTCTTCAGTTTCACAATGCAAATCTTCCGCATCTCTAAATCACTTCCTTCACATCCACATCTCTAAACTCACTTCCTTCACATCAAATCAAATCATTTTTTTAATTAACCACAATATTTATGGTAATTAATTTGCAGAATATTGCTGGCTACTCTATTGTCACAACAATAATCAATAATCATCATGGCCAACAACAATAGTGACAAGAACAAAGAAAAAGAGAATGAATATTTCTTAGATGCTAATGAAGATGAAACTGATATTGAAGCTGTTAACTACGATAGTGACAGTAGTAATAATCATGATGATAATGACGACGACGATGATCGCAATGATGTTCATCGACCTCAATCTTTCACTTCTCAGCAATGGCCTCAAAGTTACAAGTATGTCACCAGTTATATTTATGTTACATATTTTCGTGCCAATTTTGTTTATGTTTGAATGTTTTTAATTTTGATGTATGATTTATGTGATAGTGAGGCTATTGATCCATTGACAATTGCGGCTGCACCAAATATTGGATCAGTTCTAAGAGCACCAAGTGTTATTTACGCAAGCCTTGCAGCGGGTCGTTCTTCCAAGAGTTACTTGGAATTGCAAGATGGTTTTCTAACTGGTACTCAAATTCAAGAATCAACATGGTGGGAGAAAGCTTCCATTCAAAAGAATATTCCTGAAGAATTGCCTATTGGTTATGGATGTACCTTCACTCAAACTATTTTTAATGGTAAGTTGTCATCATAGCTCTAAATTGCAATTGCAGTTATGTTGTGAACCTTGATATCGCGGTTATGGTCCACGGGTAATCTTGTAAATTGGACTCTAGACCCTAAATTTCAAATCATAATATAAAGGACTGCAGTCGCTTTGCAGTTGGAGACGTAAGCAAAATTGGCCAATCTTTGTTACCAAACACATGTGTTCTTTGTTTGCACGTTTATCGTTTAGCGTTTCTTTATTCTTTTGAAACGGGGTTGTTGTTCAAACAATCTTGATATCGTGGCAAAGTGTGAGAAAATGCGGCCGCAATTGTGATGTCGTGCAAACCACTAAAAACATTATATTACGACCACAATTGCAGCCGTTGACCGCGGTTTGGAACTATGGTTGCCATATCCTTGAACATTTATTCTATGTGTATTTGTGCTTAATAAATATGTATATGTATGTCTAGGGCTTAATGTGTTGGCTGGAGTTGGGCTTCTATCTGCACCTGATACTGTGAAGCAAGCTGGGTGGGCAAGTTTGCTGGTAATAGTTGTTTTTGCAGTTGTATGTTTTTATACAGCAGAGCTTATGAGACATTGCTTTCAAAGCAGAGAAGGTATCATTAGCTACCCAGATATTGGAGAAGCTGCATTTGGAAAATATGGCCGAGTTTTTATATCAGTAAGAATGTTTTTACTTTTGATTAATTATGGGGGAGAACTTGTTTATTTTGTGCATAGTCTTTCTTTGTAAGAATATGATCATTTGTTCTTTAAACTGAATTTATACTAATCCAAACACAGACTAAGCGTGTGTTTGTTTTGTCGGTAGGCAAAGGTGAACACGTGTTCCTTTTGAAGCTACAGTTTGTAGCTTGTTTGTTTTAAGCGTGAATGATTAATTTCACAATGGCTAGAATAGAAAGAATAAAGGATATATAAGAGAAGCAATTTGTATATGTAAAGGCTAAAGGTTTTAAGAGAAGATGCAGTGTCTTAGTATCTAGTTGGTCTTGGTGATTGGCCTATTAATGATCATGGTGCTCTTTGAACAACCAACACTTGTTTTTTAAGTTTCAATTCAAATTTGTTGTGCGGTTCTTGTTTCTTCGCAAAATGAAGTTTAATTGGCCTATTTTGCTTCCTCGTATTTTTTATACCTTATTGTCTCTTCATTCTGTTTCCTTCCTTCTAGTTCTATGTTTTAACATTGTGGATCTCAGTTCTTTATAACTCATTCTAGATGTTCCTTATAATTCTTCAACTTGTTACTGAATGGTGTAGGTTTCTCCATATCTTTGATCTTTTTGTTTTATATCTTAAGGCCATGAAATAATGTATCATGATATGAGTCATCTCTATTTTATACCTTTTCATTTGAACTCACTATAACATGAGTGTTAAAGATTGGTGACATAAGATGTATTTCTTATTGCATAGTTTAATGTCTTTAAAAATCTGTGTCTGACATTTTTTTACTTTTTATCTTGTGGCAGATCGTTTTGTACACTGAGTTATATGTAAGTGTTGCAGTGCATCCATTTCTTTTGCCTTTATTACTCTACACCATCTATATGACATATCAAGTTTTTATGAATGCAGTCATATTGTGTGGAATTTATCATCATGGAAGGCGATAACCTTTCTGGTCTGTTTCCTGGAACATCCTTGCATTGGGGAGGTTTAAATTTGGATGGCAAGCACTTATTTGCAATTTTGGCGGCACTTATTATTCTCCCTACTGTTTGGTTGAAGGATCTTCGTTTTGTCTCCTATCTCTCAGGTTCTCTAAACTAAAATGATTTTGATGATCCCAAAATTTTAAGTTGTGGAGACAATACTCATAATGTCTATTGAAATGTGATCCTTATTAGCAAGCACTTACCGAGATAACTTGTGATGATTCTGCAGCTGGAGGGGTTGTTGGTACAGCTTTGGTTGGTGCTTGTGTGTATGCTGTTGGAACAAGAAAAGATGTTGGCTTCCATCACACTGCTCCATTGGTGAACTGGAGTGGCGTTCCATTTGCTTTTGGTATTTATGGGTTTTGCTTTGCGGGACATTCAGTTTTTCCCAATATTTATCAATCTATGGCTAACAAAAAAGATTTTACGAAGGCAATACTCATATGGTATGCTACATAACTTTCTTTGTCAGTGGAAACCAAGGTTTTTTAGAAAAGGTCTGTGATTGTGATCTAGATTGCAGGATCAAGGTTGTTGGTGTCTTTGTGAAATTGTGATTGTTATTGAGTCCACATTAGCCGCATTTGACCATGATTCTGTGCAACATTAAAGATATTGACACGACCGTTACCCCGACTGCAGCTTAAAACCTTGATAGCAACACATACTTTTTTTCTTCAGTGTTCTTTTCATTTACCTCATACATTTTATTTTTGTACAGTTTTGTTTTGCCCATGTTTTTATATGGAAGCGTCGGAGCTGCGGGATTTCTTATGTTTGGCGATAGGACTTCGTCTCAGATAACATTGGATCTACCACGAGATGCATTTGCTTCCAAAGTCTCCTTGTGGACTATAGTAAGAAAATTTTGGGGTCTCTTTGCATTATTTTTGTATAGTTTTTTCTTTCTAGGTACATTTACATTGTTTCTAATTTTGTCTGGTTTCTCTTTCAGGCAATTATCCCACTAACTAAATATCCTTTTCTGTCATAATAATTCTATTTATTAACGTTGGACTAGCTTGATCATATTATGCAGATTATAAAATTTCAATTTCATTTTTTCCTTAATTATGATCAAATATGCTTTGATGATGAACCCACTGGCAAGAAGTGTAGAGGAATTGTTGCCTGATAGCATCTCACGCACTAATTGGTGCTTCCTTCTTCTCAGAACAGCACTGGTTTTATCTACAGTTTGTGCTGCTTTTCTGATTCCATTTTTCGGTAAGTGTTAATCTGTCTCTAATACAGTACATTTCTATGTCATCACATTCAACAGACACTCAAGAAAATCATATCACTATAGCTAGAGATGGTCAGCACTTTGCAGGGCCATGCTACAAATATCTGATACTCAGTTAGAGCATCAATCATTTCATGCCACATCAAGTGGTGACTTCTAAATACTAATTACACATTTATTTATCTGCGAAAAAAAAAAGGTTTCTATGTGTGTGGATTTAGATGAAAGCAATTTTATAAGAAAATCTGTATCATAAAATCAATACTGGTATTATGTGTCAGATGAATAACATGTCTGTGACATCTTTTGTTACAATTTCAGGGCTAGTGATGGCTTTAATAGGTTCTCTCCTCAGTGTACTTGTGGTAAGCATAGACTTCAGTTAAATATTAATTGCACTCAATATCTAGTGATGTATAAGGAACTTGCACGTACTGTTCTCTTTCAAAAGGAACATGATTTGAAGGAAAAACATTATGTACATGCATGAACACAAACAACTACGAATATCGGTTAATAAAAAATTTCTTTGTTTTGGATTGGGACGTCATCCCCTTACTCTAAATTTTTATTTACAAAATAAAAAGAAAAAAGAAGACTGATTTGTCTTCAATCATTGCGTATTTTAAGGATTTAAGTCATGTAAAATGGTTTATAATGTAGGATTTCTATATTTTCAGGCAATGGTATTGCCAGCTTTATGTTTTCTGAAAATTGTGGGGAAAAGGGCTACAAATACACAGGTATATATCAGTGCTTCTGATCTTGTTAATTTCATGTTTTTCCAAGTGCAATTATCTTATTTACGAAAAAATTCAGTGTAGTAGCTTTGATTATTAATTTTAGAAGAGAGTCCTTGAGAGGGTACATAAAAATAACAGTTTTTTAGGCAATAAAAATAACAGTTGAATACATGTAGTTGCACAATAACATAGCTATGAGTCTATGACAGCATAAATTTATGTTGTATTACGTTTCCCTGTGTCATTCAACTTATTTTTTGAATGTGCAACTACTTGTTTTGTTTGACCGCACAGAATCGGCGTCCGAGAAAAAACCATTTAAACACACTTATGTATTCTTTATTTTCTTTTTTGTTTAAAACTGATTTCAATGCCTAGTTTTCAAATTCTGAGACTCCAATAAGGATTTGTTTTCACGTAATTACGTAGTCAACTGTTAGATCAAGATTGGACGGCTCGTGTTTCAAACTTCATATCTTGGACAAAGATGAAATGTGAAGTGTTCGATCTTTAACCAATAACTTAGATTATGTGATGCGGTCAAAGGCGTATAGGATTGTTTAGTGTACATAATACAAATCCATATTTTACTCTTAAGTTTTCCTATCCTTCCAATTTTTCACTCCCTACATTACTTTTTTTAATGCCATATATCATCTGCAGGTTATTCTAAGTGTGGTAATTGCTGCATGGGGAATAGTTTGTGCTTCCCTTGGAACATATTCATCTCTAGTGAAGATTGTGCATAGGAGCTGACTGACACTGATTAATTTCAGCAAGTGGCCAGTTACTTATCTTTGTTACACATTTGATGAATGGAATGATATACAACAAATTTTTTATTGATTGGACTTCGATAATGGAGTCAAACTTAAGCCGTTTAGTTTGCTGTTTCAGAGCAATGTTTTTTAGCATTGCACCATAGATCCATATGATTATTTGGTACTAGTACAACTATGTGAGCTAAATCATTAGAATTTTTTTTCTTCTTTTCTGAAGTTTTGAATGAACTAAATTCATTTTATAGTCAACGGAGGTTAATGTTGAAGGATTAATTTATATATCGGATTATATTAATTAAGGGTTTTGCTAGAAGACACCTTTTATGAAGGTTTTAGCAGGTTATTCTATGAGCATTTGCTAAAAGACATCAACTAATTTTTATGAAAGTGTCTTTTAGCAAAGTTATAACTAAAAAGTGAAAATCACACCTTGAGGTGTGGGTTGCTAAAAGACACATTCATGGGTGGCTTCTAGCAAAACCCATTAATTAATACCATGCAAATTAGTTTGGATAATTCTGTGTACATCAAACCAATGTATTGATGGTTAGACAAGTATACCAGTCAAAAATAGCATAAAAAGTCAGTTCTTGAACCGGATATAGTTTTCTAACAAAAAAAAAAGAGTAGTGCTCTTCCTCCTGCACTTTTCGCTTGCACCCAACTGAAATACCCAAATTATCCCTGTGTTAGTTAACTAATGTAAGTGTAAAAATGTGTGCATGTTAAGTGACGCTGCGTGACTTAAGTCACGCATAGTGACTTCTCACTTTTTATAATTTATTTACTATATTCAAATTATTTTATTTACTATATTCAAATTATTTTATTTACTTTATTCTAATTTATTTTTTCACTTTATTCTAATTTATTTATTTTCTAAATTATTTGTTCACTTTATTCTAATTTATTTACTTTATTAAAATTAATTTATTTACGTATTTACTTTATTCTAATTTATTTATGAACTTAAAATAAATATTGATTCGAATTTATTCATTAAATAAAAGGAAATTAACTAAATTAATATTTATTCATTAAATTCAAAATTAGAAAATAAAAGCAAATATAAATAAAAAGGAATGAACAAATTGAGGCATCTAACAACATCTCATTTTATTAATAGAATTCATACAATACAATAATTGATACAATAATTTATTCAAATTCACTAAATCTACTTATTTTCTTTTTACCCTCTTGGGGTAAAAAGTGACCAATCATCTTGGGGTAAAATAATGAGCAACCTTCTTGGGAAAAATACATCATCAACCCTTGGGCCAAATTTAAATTTGGTTCTTTTTATACTCCAAGAAGATTCTTTTTACCCACGGTAAAAAGTTTATGGGGTAAAAAGAAGCAAATTTAAAATTACCCCAAGGGTTTACCACTTCCCCAAGTCAGCTACTCACTATTTTACCCCGAAGAAGTTTGATCACTTTTGCCCCCAAAGAGAAAAGAGACTATTGAAAACAAAAAGAGAAATAGAGGGAGAGAGTGAGGAGGGGAAGAAAGTGATATGGTGTGAGGAATTAGGGAAGTATGGAGGGATATTTATAGGTGGGAATGATAGTATAGGTTATAAATACCATTAATGTGGTCAAAAAACGTGTAAAATTTGGTAAAAAACGTGTGGATTGAATGTTGAAAAACTGACCAAAGACCAAAAAACGTTTGTTCTTCAGTTATGACCACTGACCAACGTGCGTGAGTTAACTCGCGCACATGATAGTGGTGCGTGGCTTAAGTCACGCAGAGCTTATAACGTGCGTGAGTTAAGTCACGCTGCGTGACTTAACTCAAGTGATGAGGCCTTTGTTATTGTTGCAGCCTTTATTATTGTTGCAGCCTTTTCACTAGACTTAATTGTTTCAATAGACTGAATCTTTTCACTTGGTTGGCCTTTGTTATTGTTGCAGCCTTTTCACTAGATTGAATCTTCTCACGTGGTTGGCCTTTGTTATTGTTGTAGCATTTGTTAATTGCAACATCAATGATTATAAATAAAATCTTAAAACTAGTGTGAGTTAACTCATACGAGGCCTTTGTTACCTGCGCGTGAGTTAACTCACGCAGATGCATTATAGTCATTTCAATTGGGAATGAGCATTTTTTGTTGGGTAAAAAGAGTAGAATTCATTTTTGTTGGGAATGAGCATTATAGGCCTTTGTTACGGTCACTTAAGAATTTTGCTCTTCTCACTTTCAAAATTGCTCATTCACACCTAAAATTACACTATTAACCTTAGCGACAGTTAATTACCTCTTGTTACCAGAATTACCTTAGCTATGCTAATAGACCAATAATTCTTGACAAAATTGATGTTTTATTAAGCACCAAAACATCCATTTTTTTCTTTTCCAATCATCGGCTACCACTACGTTCATTCACCATATTCATTCATCGTATTCAATCAATTCATTCATTCAGTCAAAATAAAAAATAACGCAAAATCAAAATCAATTTCAAACACAACGCAAATGTTATAGATAAAAACGTGAATACACAAATGTCATTAATTTACATCAAGCGCCAACAATTTCATAAAAAAACGATAATTTACAGTCACAAAAACCCTAAAAAATAATTGACCATATCATGGGCCCTTCTCCTTCTTCGGGGAATCTGTAGCTCGGTCATCGGCTGCATTTCATCCTGGATCATCCTCAGCATACTCTGATAGTATTCATGTGGATCACCATCATGCAATGCCTCCTTCATAATGTCGTAGGCGTTTCACATAATTTGGAGTGGGTTGGGACGCTCTCTGTCTTACTCCTCCTCGATAATGACCTCCTCGTTATGAGACATAAGAGGAGGAACCTCAACAACCTCCACTGATGGGATCATCACCTGATGAGAGACATAGTAAAACAAATTAATGTTCCTCCCTCTAGTCCTTCACGGATCCACTGCTTGCACCCCGTTTAGCCAATGGTATGATGTGAACAATAAAATCCTTGAAGGCTTGGACTATTTGTGGTGGATCAAGAGGAGCCACAAAGTGTTTATACCACTCAATGTCTTGGACTCGTCTGTACTGCCTCTTCACCCGCTTCGGTAAGTGACAACACATTGTCCCTTTGTTGCACATGATCCACCCCGAATACTAACAAATATCAGCTAATGGCACAAGATCCTGATGATACCTATAAAATTCTCAGTTATCGATAACTCAAAAATACTACTAATAATTTTTTTAAAAAACTTTTCTCTTTTTACGTTCTGAAAAACTGTTCCCAGATTCAGAGTCTGAAATAGTTCAGAGTCTTAGTGCAGCGGATAAAGGTAACAGAACAGAGAAAGAAAGAACACAAGCAATTATACAGGTTCCTTCCACAAACTGGAAATAGTCCTATCCCCCTTGCACTTCCAAGGAGAGTTCCACTAAAATGTAATATCGGATTACAAGTTGCTCAAACACTCAAGTAAGAGACTTCTCAATGCTCAAGGACAACTCCAAGAGACTTCTATGCTCAATCACA
>Ga0228710_1002074_pt1 | contig 31141 bp, 17 predicted proteins | sample MedpolnodulmetaG_FD_177995 | JGI IMG/M metagenome (GOLD analysis project Ga0228710, IMG submission 177995) | Root nodule microbial communities from Medicago polymorpha collected in Santa Monica, California, United States - pink nodules | ecosystem: Host-associated > Plants > Roots > Nodule...
TTTCTTTTTTTTTTTCCTTTTTTTTTTAAAATATTTTGTACACTTTTTTTTTTAACCAATTTCATGCCTTTTTTTTTACAATATTTTGTACACTTTTTTTTTTAAGGAAATATTTTGTACACTTATTTAATACTAAAAAAAATGCATTGCACCAATTTTATGCCTTTTTTTTTACAATATTTTTTACACTTTTTTTTAAGGAAATATTTTGTACACTTATTTAATACTAAAAAAATGTATTGCACCAATTTCATTCCTATCCTGTTGCCTTTTTTTTTACAATATTTTCTACGCTTATTTAATACGTTTACAAACAAAATACCCTAATTTCCATGCAAACTCGGCTACCCTAATTTCCATGTAAACATGGCTATATATACCCAGCCCTAAACGTGTTTCTCTCCAAAAAAAAAAAACTCTAAACCGTTGTAAATTTCACACACATCACAAGAATCATATATTTTGATATTTAGAGAAAACTCTAAACCGTGGTAAATTTCATACACAGCACAAGAATCATATATTTTGATATTTAGAGGTTTGCAAATGGAATGACGTAACCTTACAACTCTCCTCTCATACCACTGCTTAACTGGTAACTTTGATTCAATTCTGAATTTTTTTTTCCATTTTTTGGATTGTTAATATCAGTGTTTTTTGAATTATACAATTGTCATACTTTTTGTAACATGTTGTTTTCCATTGATTTGGTAGGTCCTTTGATGATTCATCCTGTTACTAAGATGGACGAGACTGTCACCAAACTTCAATTGAAGTACAGAACATACATAGTTGAGTACGACACAGAAGATGTAATTTGTTGTTTTCCTTCCTAACTTCTTGCTCTTTTTTTGTTTTTTACGAAAACTATCATTTTGCAATATATGATTTGGCATCAAAGGACTTAAAGTTTTAGTGTGAAATACAATATTGCAGTCGCCAACACTAAGCAATTTACGTAATACATAATACAAAGGAATTATTGATAATGATGAAGCCATTGCTAAATTAATGGTGGCTTGACTACAGTTTTATTACTTTTATATTACAAGTTTCATACTAAAAATTGAAAGCAGATGCCCTCTACCAAATGGCTGCAACCTACAACCTAGCCTACTTCAGGTAAGGCCAGACTTTTTTGTTTAACAGAGAATGTCAATACTTTTTGAGAACCCTTTTACCTAAAAAAGCCAGGCTACAGATAGAAAATGTCTTTTAGGCCTGCAAGACCAACCTATTAAGTACATACAAATAACTTGCAAAGTCGAGCTCATACCTGCCTATTCCACTTTGTATTCACTACAAGAAAATCAGTATTTTGCGACACCTCATTTGCAACCCTTACCTTATAACTGCCTCAATGTGCATATTGTTGCGACAGTTATGGTCAACAGTCGCAGGTTTTGTGTTAAATTAGAAGGCGCGTTGTTAATTGTCCATTCCTGCTTGGCCAAAATTTTCATTCACTCCAATACTCAGTTTCACCTCCCGCTCCATCTCACTTTCCCAAAATTTTCTCTAAACCCTAAGACCCAAAAATTTCATCTCACTCTCAAATCTCAAAAAATTTCTCAATTTCATCCCCAAAATCTTTGTTCCCTGAATCTTCTCGCTCTCAATCGTTCACCCCCAAAACCTAAACCTCTCAATCGGAGCTCAACTCTCTCTTTCTATGGTAACCCTCAAAACCTTATTCATCTTTTCTTCTTGTTTTACGTTGTTGTTGTGAATATTTTTTAAAGTAATGTTATCCATTGTTTCATTAGTTAAAATCAGTAACCCTGTTTTGAAATTTTGAGTGAAATGTTGAAATGGGATTTTACTACTTTTTTGAGTGAAATGTTGAAATGGGATTTTTTATAGTGTTGAAATTTGATGACACAGTAACCCTGTTTTGTTGTTCTTGAAAGTAATAATTGTATCTTTTATCTATGTTGATTGTGAAGTTTAGGATTTGGAAGTGTTTGTGATTTGGAAGTTTAGGATTTAGTTTCCTATATATAATTTTGTAGTAGTTTTAAAAATCTTACTAGTAAGCCCTTGAATTTTGATGAGTTCCAATAATGTTTAAGGAGTAGCCTCTGAAATAGGAAGATTTGTATATATATTATGAGATGGTTTTATTTAAGATTGTTGGAGGAAGAAAAATATGTGAAAGTAAGGGAAAATTATGGAAGTTGATGTTCATAAGTTGTTGAGAGGGAGGTGATTAAGTTTATGATTTTCTATGGATTGGTGATGCACAAAGTGTTGTGATTCTCCTTTGCTATCATAATTCAATCCTCTATTGAGGAAATAGTGTGATTGGCGGAGTTGTTGTGTTGGTTTTGGAGGAATAACAACATTTTTGCTCCAACAGAGGGGCGGTTTCTTCAACTGTTTTGGCTTTAGCTCTTGCTTGAGCAGTTGCTAGTAGGTCACGGCAGAAGGGTGGGGCGTGTTTTTGTCATTAGATGCAGCAGGTGCAATCTTGAACTTATGAAGGCTTCTATACATTGTGCTGCGAGAAATGCTTGAATCATTTCAAGTTAAAAGTGTGTCTGATGTCTGACATTAACGCATGGTGTTACATTCAATCACTTTCATTTTAAAAAAATTATTAAAGGTGTCTATAACTTGTGTTTACGAGTCAGTGCATTCATGTTTCATGTCAATGTGGTATCTTTGACTTACGTGTGAGTGTTCTGTTTGGTGCCCTACGTGTGCTTCATGCGTTTTACTAATCACTATCTTATTTATTTTTCTTCTTCTTTTCAGCCAACAAATTTAGAAACAACAAGAGATGGTAGACATTCATCTGAGTCTAGCTACCGCCTTGAGGATCATTGATGCAACATCACTAGGGAATATTTAGATATTTTAAGGACTTCTAATTTTGGTATAGTTGTGTTGAATGTTCAGTCACTAGTGTTTCGGTTTTTTGAATGTTTAAACTACGTACTTTATCTTTTGTTTTAGTTAAGTTGATGTATGGATCAAACTTGTTACTCTTGAATTATGTATATTTTTGCATTCTAAGTCTTTAGTAATATATTTTTTTGAGATTGTTTTCAAATTCTAGAGAAAAAAATTTAAATCAGGCCAAATCAATTTCAAAAATAAATAAATATTTGTGACTTTTTTCAAAAAAAAATAAATAAATAAAAAGCATTTGCGACTGTTCAAACAGTCGCAGAATATTAAATTCAAAATTTTAAATTAGACATTTGCAACAGTTAAGAACTATCGCAAGTTCCTTCAAAACCATGTGAAAGCTCTTAATTTGCGACTGTTGGGAACTGTGTCGCAGTACCATTTGCGGCAGTTGGAGCGACTGTTCTATGAAGGGTTGCAAATGACTATTGCGACCCCAACATTAATGGCTAATGGAGAACAATTGCAAATGTATATTTGCGACCCTTCTAACAGTCGCAATCAACAATTTTAAAAGTCACAAAACACATTTTTTCTTGTAGTGATTTATATAAACGTAAATATATTAATATTTGATAAGAGTAATTTGTAAAAATATTATTATTTCTCTTGTATTTATATATTATTGTAAGGTTTTCATTTTACTTTCATCTTAAACAATCTCAAATAATATGTATTATTTTTTTTTGTAAAATAACATTTTTAGTATTATAGTATCTGAATATTGTCCCTACAATCTAAAATTTCTGGCTCTGCCACGTTCGTAATGTTTATTAGTTTACATGATTCATTTTGGAACTCCAGAATTACCCAGATCTCGTCCCTTGATTAGAGCTTAATCAATAAGGTAAATTGTGATGCTTGTGTTACTTTAGATTGTAGATCTTTATAAAAAAGAGACTTTACAATTGATTTTGATGTGTTTGTGTGAGATATGGTTAATTCATATGTTGAATCAAAAACTATTTTTATTGAAGTGATAAGGCATATGAAGTAGGAACACTCAGACTAAGTGTGTCCTTGTGTTGGACAAGTGTCATGTCCGACACCGACACATATAATTTACTCTGTATTATTTGATTTTTTTAAATTATTAGCGGTGTTGGTATGTTGGTGTCCATACCGTGTCAAGTGTCTGTGTCCGTATTCGTGCTTCATATAGAGCTGTTGTGTGTTGGTTATACTGTTTTCGGTGATTTTCAAGTTTCTTTTGATTAGAAACTATGGTGTTGGAAAATCATGCCTTTTTCTCAGATTTGTTGCAAGTTTTCTCCTGCTTTGAAAAAAATCTTTAGGTACCGTTTGTTTCCACTGAAAGGATAGGGATGGAAAGCTAAGAGGACTGAAAGTTTGTGGGAAAACGTGCTTTCATAGTTTGGAATGCATGTCAGAGAGGATGAAAAGACTCAAATTGGTGGGTCCCGCACCTAAAATCTTTCCCTCCCATGTTGCGCAGAAAACATGATCAAGCCCTCCAATATGACAAATTGACCAAAACACCCTTCCTTGTGAAGCAAAAAAAAATTTCGCCGTGCATGTTCTCTTTCTTTTTTTCAATTAACATGCTTTTCACTTCAAGGCTTTAGACATGTTTTTTTTGTTTTTATAACCTTTTTCAAAAAAAATTACGGTCATCTTTTAAGTATGAGGAGTGATAATTGTACAACCAATTTTGTACAACTTTTGCGACAACCATTTTTTCTTTATTTTTATTGGACAAAAACAACAGAGAGAGAAAGAGAAAGAGGGAGAATAAAAAAAACATGTGGGTATGAGAGAGACGATTGTTTCAAAAGTTGTCAAAAAGTGGATGTACAAATATCATTTCTCTTTAAGTTTATAGCATCAAGTGTTATAACAAAATACAAAGGCTACCTTTAAAAAAAAAACTAAAAACAAAGGTTATTTATGTCATTTCATAAATGTATATCTTTCTTTCTTTTCACTTTCATTCATATCAAACAACTAAACAATCATCTCACTTTCTACTCACATTCCATTCACTTTCTATCCTTAAACAATCTTTCCTTTCACTATCTTTCCTTTCACTTTCTTCCCTCGTCCAAACAAAGCCTTAGTGTTGGAAGGTCTTGCCAATTGCATTGAGAGAGAGGGTTGTTTATGAGGAATTGGCAATTACAACTCTTGTTAGTGGTAATTTGGAGGAACTGAATGCATATGATATGAGGCTACGAGTGAGGAAAATATGAGGAAATTTATTATGCTACCTGAAACTGAATTAGAATACAAGTGTGACTAAACTCTTATTTCAACTAAGATGAGTGATGAGTGAGTGAATATAGCATATGAACATGGAATAATAGGTAATTGAAAAATCTTTTAGACCCTTATCTAACCCTTTTTTTATTTCAGCTATGTTGTTACACTTCCTTTAAATATTTCTGCAACTCATTAGTTCAAATTGAGTTTTTGTTTTTGTATGATCAATGTTGTGTGATTTTCACTTTTCTAGATTATTTTGATTAATTTTGTGTGATTTTTTATGATGATTTGTGTCAAATGGCACTCTGTTGGTAGTTTTGATTCGAGGATAAAGCATTTCTTTTGGAAAGACTTAATATAAGGATTTTCACATCGATTTATAACACAACCACCAATGTGAAATCTACTTCACATCAGCTTCAGGCCCCACTGATGTGAAATCTCTATTTAAAACAAAAATTTTATTTTATTTTTAACGATTTTAAATTTGTATCGTATCGATGCATTATATCAATTTGAATGAATAAATATTGTTTAATTTTATAAGAAAAAACATGCATAAACAATATGGTTTTAATCTTTAAACCATTTTTGGAGACCCTATGAACATAAACAATATCATTATTGCATATTAGGTGTGAAATCATTAGTGATAAGGAATTATCCAAGCACATAAAGATACATTACAACCAGCAAAATAGTAACCTTAAATACTGGAATCAAAATAAAACCTCTTTGTGCTATTAACGATTCATGTAAGGAACTCAAACTTTCTTCCATAGGTTTTTCTCAATTATTGAAAGGAAACATATTTTCTCTTGAATAGAAGTGGAAACATAAAAGAGACGAAAATCTTTAGCACTACAACAAAGTGGTTTAAGAAATCTGAAAAACAATTACTCTTGTTTCAAACCAAGCATCAACAATAGCTTCAAGAAACCCATGAGACATATATAGCTTTTAAGTAATATTAAATTTCAGTAATGCACCAATGTAAACCAAAATTCCATATGTTAGAATCAAATATTGGCAATATATCTATAAGTAAAATATGTCAAATTAATCAAATCATAACAATTTCATTGCAGCGGTATATTCTTCAAATATTTTGATAAGAAATCAAACTTTTTCAAGAGAAAATTCAAGAAAAATACAACCTGGTATTTGGATTTCAGTATAAGAGGCATAAATCGATGATAAGCAACCCGAAGTGGAAAAGCCGCTTCAAAACCATGTATTCCCTTTGTATATAGTATGGAAGTATAGGTAAGAATATAAACTAGAGGAAAGACATATATTTTCATGTCTGTCTTTCCATTCATTTTATTGCGCTAATATTTGTAAATTATGAACGATGATTCTTATGAAATTTTGATTTTTATTAAAAGTATAAATATAGATGTTTGTGAGTTTTAAATTATAACAAACACAACAAACCATGTTTTATTTATGCATTCAATTTGGCATTCAATTTGAAATGTCGATGCTAGATTGATTAGTAGCATACCGATCAATGCGCTGCCTTAACTTCAACAAGAACTTCTCATTATCTTCCTCAGCAATCTTGACAAAGTATCTCCCTATGCCTCTAGTCATTCATAGATAGGTTGGAAGCTTTCTCAGTAGCAGCCAATTGAAGCACTTGTTCATCATCATCCCTTCTTGAAGATCGTGGAAATACATTAACTGCATCACTTCTCCATATGCGGGAGCTCCCTATGCGTTCACTTGCCATTCTTAGTTGTTATTACCCCCTGCCACATAGTGCAACAACTATAAATACCATAAGATAGAGAGGAAGAAGTTTTCTCTCTAAATCTCTCGATTATTATAGTTGTCGCATTGTGTAACAGTTATAGGGAATCCATATCCCGTTTTGATAGCGGCTTTAAAAGGGTTGAATTTGTTTAAGTATTCTTTCTTTGGTTTCAAATAGAGTGAACAATCATTTTTTTATACTTGAATTTAAGAAGAGTCGTCACTATAGTATCTCAATATTTCAAAATAACATAAACATTCGCAAATGCGTCTTATTAGTTTGTTTGTTTATCTCCTCTTTTTTCATTTACTAGTTAATTTGGTTTTCGAATTATTTTTATAAGGTTTTTTTTAACAATCCAAAATAGAATTATGAATTAACCGGGAGGCTCTCTCCAGAACAAGGAATGCAAAGAGCGCAACCCAAAATTTCAAAATTTTATCTACAGAAAAGGAGCAAAAAAAAAACACCTAACAAGAGGACTACCCTAATCAAATAGTAGGGTTATCCCACCATTGGTGAATGTCAAAATCAAAACATGGCTTTCTTGCTTTCAACCACGAAAAACATTGCAAATTAATTCTATCAACCAATTTACACATTGGTTCGTCCTTTTGCTGAAAACACTGAGTATTTCATTTGCGACAAATCGCCCAAACAGAAGCAAACCAAATAATATGCAAGGATAGCCTTCTTCTTTTAGAGAACCCATACAAAGAAGAACACAATAACACATGAACAGACAACCCCAGTGGCAAGAACCAATTTATAGTTGTTTTGTGTCCTTATTTCTAGTTGCTGCGATTGGATTGGAATTTGATATTAATGTCTCGACATGCTGAGACGAGATACGTGAGTGGCAAGAACCAACATGCTTTGAGAGCAAGTATTTGCAATTAAAGCAATCACCACCACTACAAGAAAATTGTCATATGTTACAGCAAAAGTCTGTAAGGGTCCAAAACCGTTGGTATATCCCGAAAAACCTATTCCAACGGTATTATGTCTCTGTCCTTTTTAATTTCCTATACCAACGGAAAATTACTGTCACAATTGCCTGGAGCAATGGCTTTTCTGCCTGTTGACAAAACATTGGTGCTTTACTCACGGTTTCTTTCCGTTGGAATAGGATTAATTGACAGCACTTAATTTGCTATGCCCATGACTGAGTCTTTTCTTTGTGTTTTTGAAGGAAATGACTGAGTCTTTGTTTCTATAGGTTTTACTTACACTGTTTTTACCACCAACTTTGTTGTTGGTATAAGTTTTATCAATTCTTTTGTAATTTATCAGAATTATATCTTTAAACAATGTTTAATTTTAATACTTTTTTTTTTTTTAGGAATTTTGTATGTTAATACTTATGATTAAATAAATATATTTATGAAAAAAATGACATGCATCTTCAACTATATTTAAACCCATCAGTTTATGCAACATTTTCTACAAGATCATCACAAAAGTTTTGGTTCATCGGCTTAGACCAATCCTTAATAATATTATTGGCCCCTACTAAAGCAGTTTTTTGCCTGGTAGGGGAATAACTGACAACTCAATTGTTTTGAAGGAAATTGTTCATTTCATGAGGAGGTCCAAAAAGAAGGAAGGTTATGTGACTTTTAAGCTTGACTTGGAAAAAGGATATTCCAATTCTAAAAAAAATAAGCATATCGATAAAATGCATGTTATATTAGAATATCATTTAAGCAGTGGCATGAGAGGTAGGTTGTAAGGTCACATCATTCCTTTTGCAAAAATCAAAATATCAAAATATATGATTCTTCTGTTGTTTGTGTAATTTACCACGGTTTAGGTTTTTTTTTTAGAGAAACACGGTTTAGGGTTTGCTATATATAGCCGAGTTTGCATGGAAATTAGGGTATTTTGTTTGTAAACGTATTAAATAAGTGTACAACAACTTGTCAAAAAAAAGTCTACATAAACAATAGATATATACAAACGATGACACAACAGGATAGGAATGAAAAGCTCATTAGTGAGGAGAAATATTAGGGATTGCTGCATTTTACAAGGAATTTGTTAGGTTAAATTGGTGTGCTGCATTTTAGATGGAATTTGTTAGGTTAAAATGCTGCTAACCTAATGCAACATTTTAGAGGGAAATTATTAGGTTAAGTTGATGCAGACCTAATAAAATTAATAAATAAGGATTATAGTCAAAGGCCGGGATTTGGAGTAAGTCAATAGACTTACTCTTGGAGTCAAAATATCTCTCCTCAAAAAAAAAATTAGATTATATTTTTTTGTTATATTGTTGGTGTCATTGAAATAGATAATCATAGTTAATTTGGTTTTTGACAAGAGTTAGTTTGGTTTGTTATAACTTGAAAGCAACAAACATTTATATTTTTAGTTTTAATCAAAATCAAAATTTCATAAAAAAAACACCGTTCATAATTTTCAAACGTTAGCACGATAAAAAGAGGGGATAGACGGTCACGTGAATGCCCGTCTTTTTGCTAGTGATAAATAAATATTAGAATATTAGAATTTGGATTGGGTCTTACTTAACATTAGTAGTCAGATAGCATAAACTTAGAAGATTGCTCTTTACACATTAGAAAATCCTCTCTCACGCCTCAAAATAATCAAAATACCCCAACGACGGTTATCGGGTATTGAAAGTCATTTTAGGTGTGGGAGAGCGATTTTTAAAGTGGGAAGAACAATCTTCATAAATTTATTAGATAAGACTCTAATACATATTAAATTCGGGTTAGGTGTAACACAACCTTATTAGAAACATGGCCTTATAGAACATATGAAGCTTGACCCGAGCAGTTCAATAGTGGTAATTTGGTAGCAAGTTACCTAACTGATCTTGGATAGACTCTAACGCATTAGAATTTGGACCGAGCCTAACTCAACTTTATTTGGATGGCCTGATAGCGGAAATTAACCTCATAACAAGTGACCTAACAAATTTTTTATAGACTATGATACACATTAGAAATTAGGTTGGGTTTAAAAATAAATGAGCTAACAAGTGTCTTTTTTTTCTCTAAAGAAGCTAACAAATGTCCTTATTATTACTATAATTATATTCCTACTTGTATTAAAGACATTTTATTAAAGATGAAATGAAGTAAGTTTCTTATTAAAAAAAACATTAGTCTCTAGTGAAAATTAAGATTAAAATAAAGATATAGAAGATAATAAGTTAATAAAAAAGAATATGGTTTATTCTTTTGGAAGTTAATAAGTTAAAAAAATTGAAGAAGAAACACATTCAGAAACTTATTTGGAAGTAGGATATGGTTTATTCTTGAAAGAATAATAAGGGTATGAAGAAAAGTATCTTGGAGTATTAAAAGTGAAAACCAAGGTTGAAGTTTATTTAATGACAAATATATATTATAAAAATAAAAAGTAGAAATCTCCAGCAAGAGTACAACCAATTACATAAATTAGAATACAAGAAATACTCAATTCAAGCGATAATAAAATGAAAGAATCCTTCCCATAGGAAACAAGAGCGAAAACTAGAACACCATCAGATTCATCGGATGGAAGCAAATCTAATCGTTTAAGAGTAAATCACGGATTTTGGAATTCAAAGCAGAAGAAGGTAGTGACGGATAGATCGTAACATGTTTTGATGGTATTGTTTATAAGTTGTGGTTATTGCTTCTTCTTCAATGATTTTATTATTGTAGTTTTTTCTCTTGGAAATTAGGAGAAGAATAAAACGTATCATGCATTTTTTTTTTCCAGATCAGTAAGTCTCTGATCACTAATGGTGAAACTTATTTATTGATCTAATGTTTATTTTAACAGTTTATTGATCTAAATGTTAAAAACAAATGTGTGCATGGTACAACACATATTCTTTTGTACACCATAAAACTAGCATATTTGATTATTATCATTATCTTTGGTAAGTAGACAAAATGACAATAGTTATTAGAAACTCACACACGCAAGTGGAGGAGCCGGTGTTCGAACTCCGGTCACGGCGTCCAGCCTAACAAAAACATTTCATATGAAATCTTGACAAAACGAGTAAATTACTGGCCAAACAAAAGGGAAAGGGTAAATACAATTTATGGGATTGAGAGGTATTCATTTTACCTGCTCAACAAAAAGATCATTTTCCTCATTTATTTTACCTTTTCCAAAATAACGTAATAGGCATCACCAGAAATCCAATTCAATCCCAGCCAATAATTTAAACATGTAAAAATAAATTCCATGTGATTTTGAAGCAGTGCAGAAAACAATACTCCATGTAGTACAAAATAAAATGTAAATATTTAACTATTGCATGCCTTTGCACCACAGAAGGGTTGTCAGCATGAAGAAATGCAGCAAATAAACAATAAATAAATGAGTACATAACAATCCCTGTAGTAAGTAAAGACTAAAGACAATACCCGAAAATAGTGGGTAATTTGGACAAAATTCACAAAACTTGGGGCATCAGAAATTGAAACTGAAACTCTGTATGATTCTATGAGATCAAACTTGAAAATTTGATGGAGTTGAATAAAAACTATAAGGTATAGGGATTGTAGTTCAGACGAAATCTGCCTTCCTAACCATAATAAGGTTGACTACCTGGAGAAGCACCGGCAAATGAACTGGGAGGCATATGAGAATGAGGTGAGGCACCGGCGGGGGGTACTGCTGCTGGGGAATAGCCAGGAAATGGAGGAGTGGCTTGACCAGAAGGAAAAGTACCGGGTGCAGATAAATAACTTTGCGTAACTTCCTGCTGATTTGGATCCCATGATGGCACTTGTCCCTGCGAACCAGAGTACATTGTCGCAGCTTGAGTGGTCTCCCATGCAGGAGCTTGTGTTGCATGGAGACTAGGGTCTAGCACTGTATAGTCTCTGCTTCTGTCACTGAATGCCTGAAACCAAAACAATTAATTGAATATCATTCGAAGATCAAAAGAAACACTATGAAAGGTCAATCAAGTGTTGAGAAGCATACACTCGAGCATTATTTCTGATCAAGAAAATGTCCAACTTTCTCATATGCTTCCCTCATTAATATTAACTCAAACATATTTTTTTTTATACCTTAACATTGAGATCAGTATGACGAGAGTATGTTAGATGAAGCTTACAATAGCCACCATCATATATGCAATGTCCCTCCAAAGTTTCTTTGGCCGCCGCTGCTATTGTAAGATCTAAAAGGGGGGGAAAAGGTTACACTTACACATGATGAGTAGCCACAAAAAGAATTTATTGTTGAGCAAAGGATGCACAAAAACAATAGATGGACAAATAAGAATTTCACTTGATTAATACAGTAAGTTCTAGAGCTGCAAGAGTGAAAGTTTGGTTAACAATATAATTATGTAAAACAAACAAAAAAAAAGATAAAATGGTAATCTATAGGATTTCACAAAACTACTAAAATACGTCTCATAAAGGGTGAAAGCAAACTAGTACTGAACTCAACTTGAACATTTTTTTATCAAATTCATGTCCAAGCTTGATTCAAATTATGATTTTATAATTTTTAAAATTAGATAAAAACTTTTATTAATAAACTATATCAACATTAAATTAAACTCTATCAAATAGAATAATAAACATTGTATGTAATCAATAGATTTTTTGTTGAGCCTGTCAAGTTCGAACAGCGTGGACATGTTTGGTTTTGTGTTGAATATAATGCCATGTAAAAGGACCATAACTACTTTCCATCAATAAACAAGAAGCATCATCCACAACCAACATTAAAGCAGAAAAAAAAATCATCATATTGCATGAACACAAAGAACACAAAGACCCGCCAATGATAATGAAAACTACTTATATAAGCAATAAGACATGTCTTAATAAATATATATGGACATTTTAGCCAATCGTATACATGTTTTAGACAATATCCGATCATATTTTACAATCTTTCCTTACTAATGATATTACTTTTAAAAACTTCTTTACATTGTGTGTGTGTGTGTGTGTGAGAGAGAGAGAGAGAGACAGTGAAACTGAAACATATAGTGAAAATAAAGAATACAAACTCAAGAGCTTCAGTCAAATAAGATCAATACCAGGGTATTGAATCAGTGCATGAGTTTGCCCATTCTTTTCGAACATAGCAACTTTTTGAACAGTGCCAAATGCAGAAAATACCTGTAAATGCATGTCAGAAGTATTAAATATAAATCACGTATAAATTGCCCTTTTAATGAGAAATAAAATTCTCACCGACTGAAGAACATCTACGGTTACAGCATACTGCATATTTTCAATAGTTGCCAAAAGCACATTACTTTCGGGTTCCTTCCTCTTTCCGTCAGGACCAATTGTAGGCTGAACATCAAGAGTTGTTAGAACATTCAAAAATATGCAAAAACATATATAATGGAAGAAAATATGAGCAATATACCTGTAACGCACTGTCAATAGCAGCCTGATTAACAGGAAGCATAGGATTAGTGTAGTCCCTACAAAAACAAAAACTACGGATGTAACCAAACCAGGCACTTAAATAGGACTAATATCTATAGAACATTTATAAATTTATAAAATGGATATTTCAATGTGCACTTTCAAACAATCTCATGCAGGAGTTAAAGATCAAAAGAATTTAGTGTGTGAAATGGATATGAATGTAGAACCTATAGACCAAAATTGATGACTAGCAAGATAAGCCACGGACGTGGTTAGATAAAGGTGATTAGGTAACCTTTTAATACTCATTCTAAAAATGCATAGATATAATCATATCTGTTAAATATTTTTTTGAACAAAAAATTCAATGAACAAAACTAGAAGCTTCCACACACCTATGATCTAGATGGAAAACAGCTACAAAAGGCAATTGCACATTCTTTAATATCAGAACAGTATCCGTAGATACAGAGATCAAGGAGAACGAATCAAATAGAGATTTGAGACAGCGTAATATAGTAAATATTAACGTTCCAATGTAATAAAAATTTACCGACATTCACAAAAATTAGATTTATGCAATCAGTTTCCATGCTAATTTCATTATGACAACAAATTCATCTACCACATGGAAAAAGGTAAAAGGATGTCATCACAAACAAGACAACTATATTCTGACTGACAAGCTAACCTAACTTCTAGATGAAAAAACTAAGTACACATCAATGACATCATTTGGCAAATAAGACAACATCGTGATAAATTATTGAATTACATGCAAGGGTTTGAGATATTTCTGACAACTCAAAGAGACAAACCAGTAAAGTGTAAATAAACACAACCAGAGGAATAATATATGATAATTTTGCATTTCAAATTCTACCTGCTGCGATTGGATTGGAATTTGATGTTGAGGTCTCGATGTGCTGAGTACGAGATACGCAAGTTGCAAGTTCCAACATGCTCTGGGAGCAAGTATCTGGAGATGAAAGCAGTCACCACAATTAATGATGAGAGTCAAGAAAGGAAAAAATGTAAAAGCAGAGCTTGCCTTGGTATGCTTCTTCCATCGAGTGAATCCCTAGCCGAAGAAGCAGTCTCAGCATCAGTGTACTGAATCAGAGCCTACCCATAAATAATACACAGTGAATAGTGAATACTGATAAGATACATTGAAAGAAGTGCAATTCACTATTTCACTAACCTGAAAACCTGCAGTCTTTTCAAATGTGGCAAGTTTGTGTACAAAGCCAAACGCAGAAAACACCTGAGTAAAGAACAAAGAAATGTATTGATTCCACCAGAAGTCAACTATTATACACTAGAAAAAAATAAGTTTGTACATCACACAGTTCACCCAAACAAGGTGCATACAACGTCACGCACAAATCCAAATCAACTAGCAACTCAGTATCACTTACCAAGTGGATAACATCAAGGCTCACATCTCCTGCTTCAACACCTTCAATGGTTACCAGCAAGACATTTCCAGGGATATCTCCAGGGGCTTTGCTGTTGACAATTGCATGTCTATTCGAATATTGAATGTAAACGGTCTTGCCACGAACCTGAGCAGGCTCTGAAGATGAAGCATAAAATGAAACCATTGAAATCGCTTGATTCAGATCTGCCTGGTAAAGCATTTATATTCAAGAGCTTAGAACCTTGAGTAGGAGAATCAATAAAGCACCAGATCAAGATGTGTCATCAAATATAAGAAAGCATATGATGCAGCACATGAACATAGTTTATATTTCGAGTCATAATCATTGTTGTTTTTGTTCTCTCGTCAATTTTACATTGACGCAGCGTTCTAATCAAGGAAAAAAGCTAAAAGAACATACAGGGAATCCAGTTTGATCACCAGTTGCGGAAACAAATAATTTATGGTTTGCATATATCAAATTGATGTTCACTTGCAATAAGACTTCTAAAATTCCCATACATACATTTAACTTCGAAATCTGAAAATTCACCAAAAAATTTATCTAAAAACTTCTCCATAACTATTCATGTATACAATCTAGTCTCCAGTTCAATCTGTCATAAATACCTAGAAATTTAACTGTGGATTACATTACATTTTTGCTACTCCTAGGGCTAACATGTGATTTCGTCCTCTTGACAACTTTTTCAGCAATGAAATCCCATCAATTTTTCAAATTAAAACAAATTCAGTCTCTCTCTCTCTCTCTCTCAGTTTGGTATTCAATTACCAACAGAAAACAGTGACATAACCAATATTTTACATGCAAGACCTGACATTTTATCACTACTGACTTAAACTTTTCCAAATTCACAATTCCATTGCTTTTAGATAGGATCCGAAAACCACACATTGATCAATCATATTCAGGCTTAGATATTGTCATCATAATTGTGCAGTCCTACAGTATATAAATCTAAAACGCGTTCTGTTAGACTGTTACAACTGTACTCATAAATAACCATGCAACGTACTGGCTATGAAGCACCGACACAAATATCGAACACGACACTTCCTATGACACATAAACACAAGTAATAATCTGAAAAAATTCAAGTAACTGAATGTAATTAAATGCATTGGTGCCTTGTCAGGGACATACACCAACATGTGTCGGACACTAGTTTTCAATCTAAAGTGTCAGTATAACATCCAGGCTATGAAGCATTGACACATACACAAACATCGAACAAACTATGAAGCATTGACACATTCGCGGACATTGAACACGACAGAGACAATGACACATATATACCAGTAATAATTAAAGGAAAATGTGATTGAATGTAACAACATGCATCGGCGTCGTGTCAGTGTCAGACCCAGACATGTATCACACATCGGACGTGCATTCAATCTAAAGTGTCAATGCTACACAAAATCTAATTGATAGTAGTAAATATGAAGTATCCATCATCAAATTCAGTAAAAATTTGAGAAAAGGAAATTGATTGAATGTAATCACATGCATCTGTGCCATGTCAGGGTCATGTGCGGACATGTGTCAGACATTAGCTTTCAATCTAAAATGTTGGTGCCTATGTAGCACGGACACTTCCAATCAAAGGTGTGTCCGGTGTCCAACACCTATCCGAGGCACATGATTACATTAAACTATGTCATTTTCTCAAATTATTATCGGTGTCAGCATATAGATAGATTCAAAATGCTATCTTCAGATTCAGCTCAATTCTTTCTCAACAATTTCTAATGCATACATTCATAAAAAAACTCATAAGATAAACCCTAACATATTCATAACACAAAAAATCAAAAAAAGAAAAAATCAAAAATGATAAACTAGCTTACGAATTCAACAAAAGCTTGATTCCGATTAGCACCAACATTACACTTAGTATTCATAACTTTTCCAAAAGGACTACAAAGATCAACGAGTTCTTCATCGTTACACTCCCATGGAAGGTTGCGGAAGTGAAGAACCTTGGATGGAGTTTGATTGTAACGGAATTGTTGTTGCTGGTTTGAAGATGACATTGTTGATCGTAACTGAATCAGATGAATGGAAAATTGAGTGAGAAAATTTTACAAGATTTTCTCGAGAAAATGTTTAAGAGTGTGTTTGTAGCTGACGTTGATACATTCACCTGGGGTTTATGCCGTATATGGAAATTCACTTTATGTTTATCTTTTAAGTTATTAATTTGGTCAAATACTTTTTTCTCTTTTAATTATTAAGTTGGTCAAATACTTTTTTGTCTTTTAAATTTGACCAATATATCGAATTAGTGCTTTAAATTTTATATAGATCTTTTAAGTTGTTAATTTAATACATGAGACCGCACCTTTTAAGAATCTCTTTGAAACTTAAAAAATTTAAATGGGGGTATCAAGTTAACAATTTATAGAACGTATTTGAAACTTAAAAAACTTAAAGATAAGACTGATATTTTTGTCAAACTTAAGAGAGCAAAAGATGTATTTGACTTATTAAGTTGGATGTAGTGAGTTTGTTCGTGTATTCATCCTTTATTAAGTTGAATGTAGTGAGTTTGTGATTATATTTGATGAATTATATCCGGTTCAATGAGTGGATGTCTTTATTTTAGTAAAAAAAAAAAGAAGAGAAGTATTATGAAATCAATTACGTTAAATTACATCATGAGTCTTTTAAGTTTAAGGTTTGTAAGAAATGTGTCATTTAAGTTAGTTTGCTCACACATAATACAATTAAGTTTGTAAATGTTTTCAATTTAGTCCTTTTGTTAACCAAATGTTACAAAAACAATGATGTGGTAGTTAAGTGTAAGATGTGGCATATTGATGAGAAAAACGCAACATTTTTTAGATCTGACGTGGTTAGGGTCATCTTCTTCATCCTTACACACCACTCTCCCCCGATTTTCAAACCCTAACTTCATTTTTATTATTCCAAACCTTGAACACCTTAAATCAAATGGCTTCCAAGCACAACGCTTGTTCGCATTCGTGTGGGTATAACTCATGATCATTTAGTTCGAGTGTTTGGCGCCACAATGGTGAGATTCCAAATCGTTGGTGCCTAAAGCAATGTGTAATTTGTACGGTAAGTAAAAATTGCTCAGATACAAGGCGGAAAGAAATTGCGATTTCGTGTACAAATCAACTTGAATCACGAATTTTCCACCCAAAATAGGATTGTGATTTCCCCAATTTCATTTATTATTCTATCTCTCAAAAACCCAAACTCTACTTCCTTGTTTTCAAAACGCGGCGTTTTGCCACATAATCTACTTTAGACCTCCAAAACGATGTGTTTTGTCGATCAACATGTCAGATCATACACTTAACTGTCACATCATCGTTTTTCTAATGTTGGGTTAACATAATGACTAAATTGAAAACATTTAGGACTTATGTGTGATCAAAATAACTTAAAGGACCTATTTGTTACAAACCTCAAACTTATAGGATCCCTAGTGCAATTAAGGCAATCAATTATTATCATGGTTCCTTATTATAAAATATATAAGGGTAGTGTTAACTTGTGCCCTTAGGGCATATGTTAAGAAATCCAAAAAAAGAAATATCCCCTTAAACTTTGTACATCCAATTCATTAAAACATTAAAAATTAAATTTAATGCACGCATTCCAATACATTATTTCTACATTTGGATTCTAAATTTGTGCCTTAAGGGCACAAGTTAACATTTTCCAATATATAAATATTGTCCTAATGAGCATAACTCAATTGGTAGAAACATTACATAAGGGGTCAGAGTTCGAACTCTAAATTCCCCACTTATCAACGTAGGTTGGGTCGGTTGAGGTTTTTCCAAGGGGAGGGGAGGTAATATTTTTAATAAAGCTTGTTTGATTCAATTTATCATCAGGGGGAGGTGACGGTAGGGGATGAGGAATAAAGCATTTATTTATTTTTGAATAAAAAGAAATATCATTAAATGATTAAATCCAAATTACTGGACATTTTACCTTATACCCCAATATCTATACCTTCACCCCTACATTCTACTTGAAGTGTCTATTTTACCCTTCTAAATAAAATTAAAACACACATAAATTTTTTCCAGTTCACCCTATCCCAACTACAACGCTATCGGAAAACACTTTCAAAGTTTTCCGAACAATACCCTGTCTCTAGTTCATGTTCAGATCATCCATAATCTATTAACCCGTGAGTATTTGTGTCCAAAATCATCACGGTAACCGATCGTCGTAATCAATTAATACACCGATTCAGATTTGGTTAATTTTTCTTTGCCTTTTGATTTGTATCCATTTCTACAATTTTGATCTATAACCATGTTTTCGGATTTCGGTTTCGAAACACGCATTCTTAGATATGCGGTTTACTAGTGTGACAATGTTTTGCAGAAATGATATACCATATGTTCTGGTTTATGAAGTCCACCGCCAATGTTCTTTCAATTTGCTGTTATATTTTTAATTTTTTATTCATAGTGTTACGATGCATTATTGCTGGTGAAGGATTGTAAAAGCAACTATAGTTTGATGGCATTAAGAGTCAAAGATTGGGTTCAATGGTATGAAGGATTTAAAATAATGAATTAACAAATTTTCAGAATTGTTCATCATTTAATATAATGATTTTACAAATTCCTGGAAAACAAATTTAAATACCGAAAATGATCGAAAAAGGTTTTTGGTAAATACATATTAGATTGTCATGTAGGGGTGAACTCATCGAGTTTGGAAAAATATTGAAAGTGATGGTGAAAAAAAAATGTAAATGTTAAATGACAAAAGGGTAATAATGGATTTTTTTTATAATTTGTAGGGGTGAAGGTATAATTGTTGGGGTATAGGGTAAAACTTCCCAAATTACAAATGGGTTGGATCAGATCTGACACGGTTTCCATCCACACAATATTTGGTTTAGTTAACACAAATTGGGCCAACCCATGCACAACTTTATTCCCCTCCCTCGTAGTAAAACTATACTTACAAGAGACAAAGTGACACTTCATTTGCACAGTCCTATGAGCTAATTTCCCTTCATATGTTTTAGAGACCTCCCATTTCTCCTAAACCTTTGACACCACCACCTCACAATCACTCTCAGGAATGATCTTAGTGAAACAACAATCAATAGCCAAACACAAAGCTTTAAACAAGGCGAAAGCTTCAACAGTGGTTGAGTCTTCAAAACCTTCGACACACCAGGTAGCAGATCCCAACACTTCACCATTGTCATCACGAGCAACAACACCTAATCCTTAAATACCCACCTCAGATAAGTTTGCATTTGTATTGATTTTAACAAAACCTAATTCTGGCCTTTGCCACTTCACATTCGTGTATGATCTTTGCATGTGTAGGTGTGTGGGAGCTAACTGATCAGGGATCTTTACATGTGTTTCGATTCAAGAACATAATACTTTCCCGACTTACAATCCAAAATTGATCTTTTGACTTAAGGAGTGTTAGACATGGAATTTCATTACAAGGGAAATGGGTAGAGGCATTTGTAGATACTAATTGCAACACATTGGGCTAGATTTCCAATCACATACACCATCAAAATGTAATGTCATTCTATAAGTTAACTAAGCGGAATTTCAAAAGTTAAAGGATGTAATGGATCTTTTGTTATCTCTGAGGCATTGAGATGTACAAAGGGCGATCAATTAAGGTATAATTGAAATAGGAGGAATATATAATCAACTAAAGAAAGACATTCGATAATTAATTAATAAAACTTAATCCTAACAATATTATCTCTTCATTCATATTTTACTTTTTCAAATGATTTATGTCAATTCATGTACAAACAATCTTTTTTCCGTACTTGAAACTATATTAATTGTTGAAATTTGAAATGATTTAGTGTCGCACGATTTTATGTGTATATGATAGCTCTAAATACTTACTTTTGATTTGTAAATCTACATTATAAGGCGGCAACTGAATTGTTGTTTGAGGACATTAAAACATGTTCAACTACATACATGTGGTCATTGTGGTCAATCCAAGCAACTTCGAAGAAAAAAAGATCTAGGACCACATGCAAGAGGGAGGTCACCAAAATGGAGGATTTCAAAATGGAGAGGGAAAGAACCTCAACAAAAGCTTCAAAAAATGTTAGGCGCCAAGGGATATTGAACACACCACAATATAACTTTTTAGGTAGAAGGCGTCAATCATGATATTGTGATGCCAAGTAAAGAGGACACCAATTATATTAAGGTCAAGCAACATATGTCGAGAAAATCAACAAAAATAGCAGCATGGAAAATGGTGAAGATACCACCATGTTCTTATCACTTCCAAGGAGAGTTCATTTAAATCACCAATGAACATCTAAGGATTAGTGATGATGGGTCGAAGGTGTTGTAGTTCTATAAGGCAGTATAGTTGAAAGGGTTGAGACTAGAATACACACAAGCACATGGATGAGATAGGAGCCATTTTGACTCTAGAAGGTGGACAATCTGGAGAAAGATAAACGAGTTTCTATGGTAGTAGCCACCTTTGGCAATAATATTGTTGGCTCTTTTGATGTACAAACAATCTCTTTTCCGTACTTTTAATTATTCCAATTGTACTCTTATGGGTACTGTTTTATGGGCCGAGGGGATCCATCAGTGCACTAATAATTGATAAAAACAAATTTGACGTTAACCTTCTAGTTTCTGGTAATTTAGAGTTCGGTCGTGAAGTAAAGATTGTCTGGTTAATAAAGAATCAAACTTAGATTATCTCAAATGATTCGTCATTGATAAAGATCGTTAACCATTTGAACTCAATTATTTAGTTTACTAATACCGACTATTGATCTATTAGTGTCCAAATGTATCAGCTGTTAATAGTCAAAACATGTTTTTTTTAAGGAATAGTCAAAACATATTAAATGTTAAAAAAAATTGCGATATACTAGTTTTTTTTTCCTGACGAAATAATGCCATAAGCTAGATTCAATTGTGAAAAGAACTATGAATATAAATCTGTAAGTAACGCCAATTATTTCTTGACTATTCTTTTCTTCCTTTTATGAGAATATATTTTAGCGAGAAGATGATGGCTGAGTCAAGATAGAGAAGATATTATAGTTCGAAAAATACTTATAAATATATTTACATTTATCTTCTTTAATTTGTCAAAAAAAAACTTCTTTAACGACATTAGTGAAACTCAAAATCGAAGCTTTTAGATCTAAAACCTATCTTTTTACTTTAGACCAAACTCTTGGAGTAAATTATAAAATATTCTAATAACTCTGATCTCAAATACTCCATCAGGTCACGTTTATAAACAACTTTTGCTTTTTTGGATTGATTAAATGACTGATATCTATGGATATACATCAATTATTTAATGAATAAAAAAACAAAACTTCTTTATAAATGTGGTCAGATGGAGTATAAATAAATAAAAAGTCAAACAAAAATGATGTACAACATTCACATTTTTAATAAAAAAAACATCAGATTTTTTTATTGTTCTTTTTTGCTTATTTTTGAGACGGAGTAGTATCAACGAGAAAGATTAATTATCGACTAAAAAACAACTAGTAGTGCCCACTAGTGCACTAATACCGACTAGATCCATTAGTGCCCGAGTTTATAGATTATTAATAGTCAATACATGTTAATATAGTAAAAAAGAAAATAGCCATACATGTTAATGCCATAAACTATATTTGAATTGTGAAAAGACCTATAATTATTGACTTTTTTTTTGTCAAGAATTATTGACTATTCTATATCAACGAAAAATATTACTTGTTGACTTAAAAAAACAAGTAATTATGTGCCATTTTACACACACAAATGTTTGTATATATCTTTGTGATATATAAAGTATTATGGTCTTTTGAATTAAGGAGAATTGAAGAGAAGATATCAAAGTAGAATGGAGAAATACAAAGTTGCAATTTTGTTGCTTTGGGCATTTTTTGTTGCAGGAGCAATATCACTTTCAGAAACTGAAATTGAAGCCAAATTGAAACTCCATAACAGGCCTGCAGTAAAAACCATCAAGGTATGAAATTCGGTAACACCCAATTTCCATTGAAGAATATCCATTTTGTAAAATTCCAATTTTTTACATTATTTTTTGAGGGAATAAAGTTATATATCCGTTTTTTTAGTACATTTATATATCCAATTTATTACATGTTTATACGTTATTTGAATAACTTTTGTTATATTTTGTGAAACTTCCATTGGACATCTCTCTCAATTATGTAACATTATTGCTTTAGATCTTTGAGTCAGATTTTGGTAGCCATTATTCAATTGATAAAGATGTTACACTATGTTGTGTTCATGATTTGAATCTCATATTTCTCATTTATTAATCATAAAAGTAAATTTCTAATCGCTAAACTACTTAACAAAGAATAAGGATTAACACTTCGACCTATTATATTCTTTCAACATTATTTTTTAAAGTATTTGAATTTGAAGTGCTACTTAAGAAACTACTTTTTTATGCAGAGTGAAAATGGAGATATTATTGATTGCGTTGACATTTACAAACAACCTGCTTTTGATCATCCGGCCTTAAAAAACCACAAAATTCAGGTGCATTATTGTTACTCAATACTCCCGTGTTCCTTAATACTTGTTGTTGTTATGATATTTTCTCTCATTATTCTTAGACTAATCAATTTTTTAATCTTTTTATTTAATGAACCGTTTGTACAGAAAATACCCACATTTTTTAAAGAATCACAACATTCAAGCAGAAAATACACTTCCAAAAAAAACTTTAAGTTGTCACAAACATGGCATAAAAGTGGAAGGTGTCCAAAAGGAACCGTCCCCATTCGAAGAATTCAAAAGCAAGACTTATTGAGAGCTGCTTCGCTAGACCGTTTTGGATTAAAACAGTCATCATCATTTGTGAATTCAACAAACACCACAATCTCGAATTTCTCCAAACTCAGTGGTTCCTCCAACGTTGTTTCAGAAGATCATTCGGTATGTATATTTTATGATTAATTTTGTTGATATACTAGTATGTATGCACATATTACAATATCTAACTTTGATTTGTTAATCAGTGGTTGTGGACAACACTTCAAAACCTTGTTTAAACGTGCTAACATTTTTTTATAAATAAGTTCTAACATTTCTACTACTATATATTAATAACATGATGAAGTACGGATACAGACACGGATACCGGACATGACATAGACACTGACACGCCGATATAGCTAATAATTTAAAAAAAAATGCATAATTCAGTGTAATTACAAGTGTCGTGTCGGTGTCGGACACGACACGTATCCGACACCGAGACACACCTAATCCGAGGAGTGTCTGTGCTTCATATCATAATGAATGGTTATAAGTGTTACCTTTAGTTTCAAGAAACTTCAAGTGGACAGTTTTTGGCATGATGAATTAGTGATGATGTTAGTAATAATAACATTTTAATATATAAGTTGGTTATGGTGATGTGATCATGCAGGGAGTACATCTTGCAGCATCAGGATCAAATTTTAATGGTGCAGAAGCAGATATTAATGTTTGGAATCCAAAGATTGACCTACCAGATGATTCCACCACTGCCCAAATTTGGCTTAAGGCTGGAAATGGTAATGAGTTTGAAAGCATTGAAGCAGGTTGGATGGTTAGTGCTTTCTTTGTTGTTTCTCAGATAGTTATATATAGAGCAAATAGTCATTTTCTCCTTGAATGGGTAACAAATAGTCCTTAAATTAGCGAAAATACAAAGTAGTCTGTAATTGTGTAATTTGATAGTCAAAATATTATCCGACGTTAAAATGTTTCCTTTAACGCCATGGTCTTGGAGCTCTTGAAGAGTTAAAGCGTGCAGGGTTAATGCTTATTGATCGGAAATAGGAGCATTTGTTCTTGTCAGATACTATTTTGACTAACAGAGTGCATAATCACCATTAAAATGAAAGCCTGTATATTTTTTTTATCATGTTTATAAATTTTTAAGTAAATATAAAATTATTCGACATTTCATCAAAATAAATCAAGATTAATGACTTACGAAATTTTATCAAACAATGTCAATTTTGAATTATCTCAATAACATATCAAATGATTTTAAATTTAAGTAAAAGTTTTCAGACATGTTCTATATGATATAAATTCTCAATTAAGCAGTAAATTTTGTAATACATGAGAATAATATAATGAAGAATAATGTTTAAGTACAAGTCAGATGAACATAACAAATGCTCTATGTTGATTTTAGGTGAATCCAGGGTTATATGGTAACCATGACACTAGACTATTTAGCTACTGGACGGTGAGTGCTTTTTTAATTGAAATATCAATCATGTCAAAAAAACTTGTCAGTAATTTTAAATCTTAGTTGTTATGTAGTATAACCACAAATTTGAAGGGGGAATTAATTAAACATATTTTTTTTTAAAATTTTACTCTGATGCAGAAAGATTCATATAAGTCAACAGGATGTTTTGATCTCACTTGCTCAGGATTTGTGCAAACATCCAACACAGTTGCTCTTGGTGGTGGCATAAACCCCATATCATCTGACTCTGGCACACAATATGAATTAAATATTGGAATATTCTTGGTAATTATAACAAAATTATTTTATTATATATTCATTTCATCACATATGCATATATGATGTTTTTTTTTTCATAGCTAGATGTTTATTAATTTATTTTTTTCCTTTGTTGTGATTTTAGGATGAGTTAGGGCATTGGTGGCTTAAAGAGAGTCATGACATACCTATAGGTTATTGGCCTGTTGAATTATTTACCTCTTTGAAACATAGTGCCACATTGGTTCAATGGGGTGGACAAGTGTTTAGTTCACAGGTCAAAAAATCTCCCCACACAAAAACTCAGATGGGTAGTGGACATTTGGCAGATGGTAAATATGGTCATGCATGTTATATGCGTAATATAAGGATTAAGGATAATTCACTTATGCTTAAATATCCAGAATCTATAAATGTAGCTTCTCAAGAACCTAATTGGTATAGTGCTTTTAATGATGAAGATGTACAAGAACCAACCTTTTATTTTGGAGGACCTGGACAAAGTTCCCCCTCTTGTCCTTGAATTTTCATTGTAATTTTAGTGTAGGAGATAGTTTTACATAGACACAAATACAAATAAAATTATTTTACAAATGATGGTGAATTAGCGTCCTCTGCTGCCATTTTTAATTCATGATGGTGAATTAGATACATGAAAATATGCTTTAAAGTGTCTTTCGTCGCCTCATTTGTAATCTTTTTAATAAATATCTTCAACTTTTGCTAGTTAATCGTCTAACCAAATACTTCCTCGTAAGTCTTCAAAGTACTAGAGAAGAAATTTTCCTCGCTTTCCTTTGCCTTACAAAATGGAAAACAATCATCAACAAATAAAAGATGTGCTAGAGGAAGTATTCCCCAACACACCTTGATCCCATGGATATCCGCACGAGCCTTTAGTCTCTTCAAGAGAATAGACAAACCCGACACATGATAAAAAGGTACATAGATAGAAGGTCACACATGTTGCAAACTTGCAATTCTCTACCCGAGTTTTGTAAATCAATATTATTGTCATTAACAAACACTTGATACTTCACATTAATTATACACATACCTATTAAGTTAATTCACTTCTCGTGAAAACCCATCTTTCTCATCATACTTTGAACAAAAATCTAGCTTACTCGTACGCCCCACTGATAGCAAACACAATAAGGACATTATCAATAATCGATATTTTTTCCACAATTTCAGACTATTCTTGGGAAAATACATTTTGGTCAAACAAATTTAATTTTATTTCCAAGTACCTTAGATATTGCAAAGAGATATTGCAAACAATTTTAATTCTACTTCCAAGTACCTTAGATATTGCAAAGAGATATTGCAAACAATTTTAATTCTATTTCCAAGTACCTTAGTCTGAAGTTCATATCTCAATTTTAAGATATTGCAAAGAGATATGAACTTGAGATCCGATTAAGAAAACTATGCTTACTTCATATTACAAAGATTAATGTAATTATGACCCTTTATTTTACTTTTTCTAAAATTCAAATTTTTGGTCCCGCATTTAACTTAACATATTTTGCGTGATATTTCTTACATTCCCAACCAATCAAAAAATATTGTTTGTATCACTAAGGTTAGATTTAATTAAGAGAAAGGATATTTGTAAAATCATTTTGTGACACCTTTTTGAACAATTCTTTCTCTCATACTTCGATACATCTTTAATGGAGAGCCATTTACTTATTAATGACCTCTACCTATTAATGACCCCTATTTGAGGAAGAAAAAATTAAGCATCTATTAGTTACTGACAACTAAATAAGGACTATTTTTTTTCTTCGTGGTGATCTTGCATATATTATGCATTATCCCTATCAACTGCACACACCCACACGCACACACATTTGTTGTGATGGCGGGATTTTGAACCTCTGACCTTGCATATATTATACATTGTCTATACCAACTGAGTTAAGCTCGTGAGAACATATAAGGACTATCTCCTCAACAACTAACGAGTTCCATGATTTAAATTTGAAAAAAAGTAGATAATGTTATGAATATTATAAGTGGATGTTCATATAACAAATAGGTTAATGGACCATACTACTAGACTGTTGGGCTTAGTCCATAAGCTACTCTATTTCCCTATAAATAGATTTCATTTGTAACATTATGAAGTACATACTAAAAAAGAATACTTCTCCATATTCTCCTTCTCTCTATTACTGTTTTTATTTACTTATTTTCATAACACGTTATCAGCAACTCTAATCAACTAAGAAAGTATATGAATCTACTTTTGTACCGATGATTATAGGTTACTGTTACAATTCCATCAAATGGAATCAGTGTCTTATAGATACACATAATTGTTGTTATGCAACTTATATAGTGTTTATTTATTTTAATTCATCATCCTTGAAGGATGGAAAAAAAAATAAAGAAATAAAGAAACTCAATTTTCTAATGAATCCTTGAAGAATTCAATACTAATGCATCCCTGAAGGATTGCACAAACAAAATTTTCTTAATGAAATCCTAAAGAATTCAATACTAATGCATCGCATAAGAGATTGATAATTCCTGAAGAAGAATTCAACAGTAGTGTATCCCTTGCTTAAAAATCAATTTTTCCCTAATGAATTCCTGATGAATTCAACATCTCTATAGTATTGCTTAAAACTCAATTTTTTTTTTTCTAATGAATTTTTGATGAATTCAATAATGATGCATCCTTGAAGGATGGCACAAATAATTGATTTATGTTGATTCTTTATGTTGAATGAATTGGGATCAATTACGATATATGCCTGAAGCAGTAGTGGACTTTTGTGTTGTGTGCATTATTATATTTTTAATTAATTCAAATTCATAAGTATGTTGTCCGTTGTGTATTGATATAAATCTGGTGTTGTGTATACCTGAATTCATTCAGTTGTTTTCAACATGATTTCTTTTAGTTTTGGATCCAAAAACGTTGGTTTTCGATGTGCTTAAAAATCTAGTATAAGCAACTAACACATATTATTTAGCCATGAAATTCTAGGCATATCAACTTGGAAATAAAAGTAAGGATCTAAATTATATCACTTATCATTTATTTGGTTTTGATATTGTGGTTATCCTTTTTGTTTTGGTTACTTGGTCACCCCTTAAGTTTGGATCAAAAATATTATTTTCTATTTTACTTTCTAATGTTGATTTTATTTCATGGTCAGAATTTTTTTTTATTTAATTCTATTTAAAAGTTTTAGCAAACTTACTTCATGATTGAATCATCGTAGTATTAAGATAAGGATGTAAGTTGCAACAGAAAGGATCTCTCAAAAAAAAAAAAATCTTCAACATTGTTTAGGCAGATTTATAATATAGTTCTTGAAGAACTAACCATCTCAAATTCTCAATAATCAAACATCCTTTCAGGATGACACTAAAACTTTCTCGAATATCATTTAGATTTATGGTACATTTTCTGAAGAGCTATTAATTTGACATCAAAGATCCTTGTATGATTACAAATGTGTCTGGTTTATGAAGGTTTGTTGTTGAATTTCTGGAGAACTAAACATTTAAATCACGATAGAAATATATAAGATCTATTTAATCATTGTATTAACTAAAAAAAAAAAGTTATGAAGATTTGATGTTGAGTTCCTCCATAACTACACATTTGCCATGATAGATATTTACAAGACTTATTTGATCTTCATATTGATATGAAGAGAAACAAAAATTGATGAGACAATAAGTGTATTTTTATACCACTGGGAATATGCTCTTTAGTTGGCAAAATTGAGAAAACATCTTCAATAATATTTTTGAAATATTAGTTAAATTTATAATTTAGAAAAGAGTGGTTATTGATTAAGATAGTGAAAGGTCACTTTATAAATTAAACGTCATTCCGAGAAGCGAATGATTCAAAGTGATAAAGTTCCACTTGTATCATCTTAGATGAGTCGGAAAATTAGTATTTGATCAAAGAATTTATTTTATGAGGTAATATTTCTATACTTTGTTTTTGTTTTAGTATCTTGCAAAATTGCTCTCTTATTCTATGAACAAATTAATATACTTGATTATGATTTTATTTTTTATTGCACAAGATTTTTATCTCGTAAATATTACATGGGAGATATACATATTTTCTTATGAAATGCATTTATTTGATTTTGATCTTACATATAATACAAACTTTGGAGATGACAAACTTTAAAAATATATCTCATTGACAACTTGTGTTGCCTAATTACTCATTTGAGAAATGTGTATGATTTATAAAGCCTTATTTGTTGGACAAATTTTGTGTCTATCTCTTTTTCAAACTATGATAATGCAAAAGATAAATCAAGGCCTTAGAATATTTATTATATAGCTTCACTTGGATATAATATTTTTTGGCAAAATTACACATTTAGTCCTTTAACTTAATTTCAGGTAACAGTTTGATCCTTTATCTTTTTTCATTTTAATTTGGTCCTTTTTGTCCATTTTCATATGAATTTTTAAGCTTAAAATTTATGATTTTATTTTCTTATGGTATTTCAATCTTCAAATCTATGATCCTTGTCTATGTTTGCATAAGAATATTAGATTTGAAGTTTGAAAATGTATATGAAAATGGACAAAAAGGACCAAATTGAAATGAAAAAAAGATAAAGGACCAAACTGTGACCTGAAATTAAGTTAGGGGACTAAAAGTGTAATTTTACCTTTTTTTTTTGTTCATTATTGTTTCAAATGGATATGAACAAATGGAACCCATGCTATTGTAAACTGGAAGTTTATGAATCATGATTCTTGAGTGTATTAAACAACTCGTGAAAGATTGCTCAAATAATGATTTATCTTGATCATTTATGATATAGTTCCCGAAGAACTGCAGGATTAATGAAGTAATGCTCTTGAAGAGCTATTGTATTGTTATATGGAGGAACAAAGTTACAGGTTAAGATTGCATTCTAATATAATTTTATTGAGTTTTAAGATATATGTCTAAATGAATATCATATTGAAAAGAAAATAGGAAAATGTTAATATCTCTATATTATGAGAGAAACTAAGTGCAGTGAAAATAAAAATATTGTCTCGATTTGTACTACACTTATATTAGTGCAATGGGTTCACATTAATGTAAACTAGAAGTTTACATATTATATTAAGTTTTTCGTTGGCAAGACCGGTAGGGTTATCCCGGATTCATTATGATGCGAAAATAGTTAAATTTTAATGGATTTGTGTTGAAGAACCATAAGATTCTTCAATCAAATAATTTTTGTGTCTTAACTTTTTGAAGAAAATAAAAAATTTGAGGATTTTAGTCTCTCAATATATGTAAATGCGTATAAGATGATATTTTTGAATCAATACACCAAAAATATGGATCAACTAAATGACATTTTGTGAGATTATTCTGTCAACGAATTTGACAAAGAGTTTATTTTCTGAATTTTTCAGAAAGTATTTGATAAGTATCATTTGTCAATTGAAATTGATATTGAATAGTTGTTGGCATATGTTTAAAAATAATAATAATAAATGGACTTGACTTTTTCTGAATTGTATGATTGATACTTATGAGACAATATCTTATAAACTCTACTTTAGGAATCAACAATCATGAATGTTGATATATTGATTCGCATCAAGCCAACAAGTTAGCATATGTAAGTCATCCCCTTATTTTATAATTTATTTTAGGTTAGCAACTTAATATTTCTCATCTAAGTAAATTTTTGGATTTGTTCTGTCTATCATAATTGCTCCAATATAATGCATGTCGCGTCATTTTTCGGAGATCAAGGTATTTTATTAGCATAGACTCACTAATTTTTTTTTACGACCGAACATTTGTTTTTTTTTTAAGAAAAAGGGGAAAAAGTTCAAACCACCCCTTTGAAAAGATTTTGGGTTCGGGGGTTAGTTATATTTAGGGAAGGTGTTAG
>Ga0228710_1002077_pt1 | contig 31127 bp, 15 predicted proteins | sample MedpolnodulmetaG_FD_177995 | JGI IMG/M metagenome (GOLD analysis project Ga0228710, IMG submission 177995) | Root nodule microbial communities from Medicago polymorpha collected in Santa Monica, California, United States - pink nodules | ecosystem: Host-associated > Plants > Roots > Nodule...
GCGGAGGCGAAACCTACACATTTCGATATTAGTCTTGAAGTGTGTTATACTTTAAAAAACAATTTACTTCATATTCTATTTGAAGGATTTTTATTCAGTTTAATCTCATTGACATGTGTATCTTATACACACATCTAATATTATACATGACATTCATGTTCATAGATAGCAAGTATATATAAAATATTTAAAATATATATGCACTAATCTACACACACATTTTATGCATCACAAACATAAAATAATAAACTAGGTAGTATGGTTATGACCTCCTAACGCGTAAGAATTAAATAAACTACTTTATTACAATTCTTTGACCCACAAGCAAGCTTCAAAGTTTTTTCATCGAAATCATCTTTTGGTGTTGTCTTCTCTTCAACTTGAGCATTTACATTATTTAACACCTAAATAAAATAATCAAAGTAAACCACGACACGCAGGTCGTATTTAAAATAAAATAAATCACGACACGCATGCCGTATTTAAATAAAATAAACTATGACACGCATGTCATATTTAAACAAATGAAACAACGCCAAAATAAACTAAGGTCATAGCCATACACCATAAATTAAATAATAATAACTATTTATTATTATTTTAAACAATTTTAGAGTCAATCAAGATTTGAAAATAATATTTTTGACCGAGATATATGTCATAACAAATAAAATTAAAATATGCAAATATTAGGACCAAATCCAAAAGATCATATCTGATATTGAAACTTTTTCAAAATCATGATCCTTTTAAATTAGAAACAAATTATATTAATATCATGTAAATCTTTTAAATAAATTCAAAATATCATATATGACCTTGAAACTATTTCAAATCATGATCTTTTAAATTTACTATCAAACTAGGATCGTTTATTACCTTTTCAAACTACTTTTAAAAGACAACCCAAAAGGTAGAATTTTTATTTACTCAATTATAGTAATATTGACACTCAATAATTATTATAATTAAATATACTTTATTTGGGCGACCAATTTGTTTCCAAAACAAATTATTGTGCTAAAATTAAGAAAATATTTTATTACCAAATTCAAAAATCATATATGATATTGAAACCCTTTCAAAATCATGATCTTTTAATTTTACTAATTGAATAAATTCAAAATATTTTAACTTCTCCAATTGAATAAATTAATTAAAAATAAATAATTTCAATAATTGTTTTGTTTAGCATGAACAACCGGATCTTTGATGCTTCACCAGGGTTGGATATCAAAGCTCAATCTCACGAATTGTTCAAAGTCACAACAATCTTCTTGAAAACAATTGATCATCCATAATAATACAACTCTTGTATAGTTATGTACCCTAATACAACAATCAAACATCAATATTTTAACAATTGTTTTTTCAGTATGGACAACCGAATCTTTGATACTTCACCAAAATCAGATATTCGGATCTCAAAACTCAATCTCACGAATTGTCTACAAATTCACAATCAATTTCATAAAATCTATTGAACGAATGACATCATCAATATATCACATATAATGATGTTGTATTAGAATTATATATCACATATATGATATTGATCAATCAATTTTAATCAATTCTTATTATTTTAAAAAATAAAATATTAACACTTAATATTATTATGATTAGGATCTGCACTCCACGTTAAAATAAATGAAATCAAATTTCCTAAAGGCGTGCCACAACATTTGAGCAAAAGTCATAGTACATCACATGTAGCAAAACGTGTACGTTTATAGGCATAGCTTTGTATAGGGATCATGTACTGGCATCGTATATCTCTAAAAGAGATGAACATGGAAACCAAATTTCCATTCGGTTCTCCTTAATTATAATTCAAGGTTTCCAAAACAAGGCATATTTGACAAAGCTAAAATTTGCGATGAATCTCTTGAAACCCAAGAACACCGCAAAACTAGTACCAGACATAAACAAAGGCTTTATTTCAATCATAAAGTTATCACATAACCATTTGAACGGTTCAAAATCGGAAAGAAATTAAGACTTATATGAATATACCAATTATGCCCAGATAAACGATGAGAATAGCGATTCAAAATTAAAACACATATTCACTATACATGATATTCATATCATCGTACATCAATCAAATTCAAATATAATGAATTAACCAAAACTAAATGCTCTAATACCACTGAAGGGATTTTAAAAGGTTTTTTTTAAAATTTTTAACCCTTGCGGAAGAAATCTCATTGAAACAGATCTTGATTAAATCATTAATCACAAATCAAACACATACTTAAACAATTTAAGGATTCATGTATTTACCGAGCAGAACCTTTGTAATATAATTGTTTTTGATCACGAGCAAAGCAAAGTAGCGATGCCTCTACTTAGTCCAAACGAACAGAACTTCTCCGAATGACCGGTGCTAGCCAATTCCAACGGAGATTCAAAGAGAACAAGGTTTAGAGAGCGGCGGCTAGGGTTTCACAACTTTCGTGAATTAGGTTAAACACTCACAAAAGGTTAGTAATGCTTCAACACAAGAGTTCTATTTATAGAATCACCTGTGTGGTCAGCAAGACAAACCCTTAAGTACACCGTACCTTACAGTGCACCATATTTCACTTAAATACACCATACCTTACGGTGTACCGCGTTCCTCTATTTTTCGTAAATTAAATAATAAATCTAGGGTACATAGTGGTTTCAGGTCAAAGGGTGGAATACACCACTATCACTATGAGAATATCTTATGATACTTTTCATAACTTTTATTACGTAGTATTTTCATGGTGGGTCAATCCAATATAAATATTACTCCTAATATTTATATCTATGTGAAGACTTGATAACTCTTTATCCATGATCTGTGAGATGTGATCATCAGTCTATCCACATAATAGTCCCCATGCTTTAATGATATCCCACTTCTTAATAAAGCTTGACTACGGATACTTTAAGAATAGCGTCCTTATGTTTAATGAGATCTCACAATTAAGTTATACTTAATGTTTCATTAAACGGACTAACTATTTTGGGACTTTGTTATTTTGAAACAAAACAAAATCAACAAAGAAATGTCTTATGATTATATATTCATAATATATATATTCATATCAATATCAGGATACAAAGCCAAATTCAATCAATATAGATTAACTATTAGGCTTACACCAACGTACATTTCTTAAAAATCTAAATCCAAAACATCCATTTTCAAGCTTTTTCTTAAAACCGATCAAAAAGTTCTTACTGGATAGCATTGTAGCAGATTTGTAATGTAAATCCCCCTTCTTTAATAATTGAATCAGCTATATTTTGAGGATGCCTTTTCCAAAAAATAAATTATATTCAGATGAAATTCACAGAAAAGAATTTTCATGAAGCTAGTTCTCTGATTTTTCTTGGTGGATACTATGCTTTGAGAGAGAAAAATATAGTGTATTAAAGTGGAATTGTGTGTGTCTCAAGTGGAAAAGAAGCTTCGTGAAGCAAGAAAATATAAATCATGCTTTGACTTTTACAAAAGGACATGGATAGTGTGTGTCTTGAGAGAAATTTTGTATGTTGTTGTTAATGTCTGACAAGATTGCTAGTTATGGTTTTAATTTGTTGTGGGTGCGACAAATCTAACTTATAAAGGTTTGAATATATCTAGATGGGTAGACCTGAAACGTAGAAGAAGGAATTTTGGGCATGTGAAAGTCAGGCGCGATGGTCTCTTACAGCGGGGCACAACTGGGTTGTGACCGACAGTGTGGGAGGGTGAGATAGAGACGTGGTCACCAGTGAATTCAGTTTGTGTTTTGACAGAGATTGAAGAACGTGGGGAGGTTTGTGATAGAACCGGTTGCCTGTTTAGTCATTAACGACATATGATACGTGATATAAAGAATTGAGCGTTGCAGTTCTCTTATGTCGATTGAACATAACACAATGCTTGTTTGGGTAAATCATGATAAATGTGAGGCATATTATCTGCATCTTTTGACTCATATATGTGTTTTAGCATTATGTAGTTAAATCAATTCAAGTACTTCACCATATCAACCTTTTCTGAAATCTTCTCAAGCGTTGAAAATCATTCAAAATATCAAAATTCAAGAGTACTTAAAATGATATATTAAACACTTATCATCCATATGGAATTTCTAGTACTTTCTTAAGTATTGTTATTTCATAATATCAATAAGTTCTTTTGTTGATATCAAAATATGCATAATTATATAAAGTTTTAGTGAGTTAATGTAAATATGATTTATTTGAAAGCTCGTTACCTTTGTTATCTTCAAACAAGATTTGTATATCATAAATTATTCACTATATCATCATAATTAGCATATATTAAGCTTTTGAATCTCCTTATAATATGTCAATATTTCTCAATTTTTAACGAGGATCATTTATGTCCAACCCAACAAAGCATCCAAGGTTACATTGTCATACATTATAACTTGATTCACAAATATTCATGTAGAAAAACATAAACTACAACATCTTAATGTACCTAAAGCAGTAATTATTTTGAAAGTCATTGTAGTAAGATCAATTTATTGATAATCCATATGTAACACCCACACTAAATTTATCTAGAATATTTAGCGTAAGCATTAACTTAGTACTAGATACGTTAAAATTACAACAAAATTTCGACCGAATGAATATAAACATCAATACAAGTTCGTACATATGATAACTTGAAACATCTGTCAAACATCTGTCAAATACATGTATCTAATACATATCTAGAAGCATAAGAAATCATCTAAACTAGTATGGCAAGTGCATATGAAGATAAGTCATTCAGCCTCCTGTCTGTCTTTCCTTGCCACAAACAACATGCTGATCTGAAATAAAATAAAGAGATTAGGGTGAAACAGGGTATCTCAGTGAGTTCCACCTATCCTAAATTGTAGGAAATCTCGGGGAGCCTATGATCACCATCTGTCTGCACATGTATCTAATTTAAGGATATATTGTTCTATTTTGCATAACTTAGTGATCGGGGGAAAACTAGGATCACTAACTGTATACTATCATAATTTCTGTCATAAACATATTCATAATTAATTTAGAATGTTAGCGTTGAACAAACAATTATTATCTGAGTTCATTTTACGGAATGGATCCGAGTGGAGTAACCCCGAATACATTCGCTCCGATAACCGGCTAAATTGGATCTGAGGGCTAGAATCGGACTCATCTTGCCATCGTGTGGGCCACTCAGTCGGAACATACTCCCACTTCAACTGGCGGAAGTGGACCATCCATTTGGAACTTACTCCCATCCAAACATAATATGGAGCTTGTTTGAGCCACAACTTATCTGATTATAATATGAACATATAGTCTGAATATATTATCTGAACATAATTTTTGTGCCATATATTTGATATGTTTCTGATCATACTTAGTCATATACGTATTATAAAGTATTTTCCCATAGAGTTAGTAACATTTCCCCACTAACATTCGTATATAAACTGATATTACACGCTCTCTTGTGTCACTGCATTTCCATTATGTTTGTATTATCACCGTATGATCCAAAACAATCATATACTCAATGATTGGTTGGGTTTTAGCAAATTTTTCACATGACAACCGGTTGCACCATTGCCAAAGAGTGACACCAGTTGCAAGGAGTAGTGCAACTGTTTGCACAATTGCAACCTTCAACTTATACTTCAACCATCATTGAGCACACGAAATTTCAAGTAAAAAGAGCTTGCATACAGTTCAATACAAATATAATCAGCAACAATTACACAATTTGCGCAACTAATGTATATAGTTAAACCTAAGTCAGTTGTCTCACAATTCCTAAACATAAAACCTACACAAGGGAAAGTTCTAAGCTAAAAGGAACTCACCTCGATAATCTGAATTCTCTAAAACAACTTATGCTCAGATTAAAGCTTTCGCCAAATTCTTATTTCTTTCGTGCTATGTTGTTCCGCACCCAACCTTTAGGTCCAATCCTTTCAAGCATCAAGAACCTCCATAAAATTAGGGTAACTTTGTTAGGAGATATCTCTGCCGTGAACTCCTCATGTACCATCTCGAATAGCTCCTGTATGTCAAAACCCACAGGGTCCACACCTGCAATTTCCAGCATCAGTGCCCTCGACTTCAAATGCATTTTCAGAACTCATTATTAATCGAGACCATACGAAATTGATATCCAATCTGAAGGGAATTAAGTGAATATTCTAAAAATCCAACAACGAAACAATTTTGGGTCACAAAGCTTAAATCATGACTCGATTATCACATGTATGTCCATACGAATTTCTGCTCATAATCCATAACATTCAAGCACAATCACTTTTAACAATAATAACCCACTTTATTCAACAACACAACTTTACCTACATCAATAACAATCCATTTCGAAGTCATGACTTTATCAATTAGCCATCTGAGCCTCGTCCTTCTCCAAATTTAAAATCACTATATTCTTGGCTCCAATTAGCAAACAACAAGATCAATACGACTGGAGTATTTTTATCAACGAAATAGAAAAAATCAAAACACCAAAACTATAAACTCATTCATGTTGGTGATTTCCAAAATAATGGAATCACTTTAGAACCAAAAGTTGTAACTCTTTACCAAGAGTTGTAACTCTTCATGGGAATCATTCATATACATTGGAACCTATGGCAAATGGGTGCTTAATGAACCTTATCATTGATTCAAGTGTATATGATTATAACATTTGGCAAATGGGTGTTTAATGAACATTAACATTGATTCAAGTGTATATGATCATAACCTTTGGTAAAAGGGAGCTTAATGAGCCATAACATTGATTCAAGTCAAAGGAGTGCTTTCTTTCATGTGAATGGTCATATAATGCACTATAAATGCTTGACATTTGGGCATTAGTTTGACAAACACAAAACATGAATTTTGTTGCATTAACAACATAATTCTCCCTCATTCTCTTACATTAAATCATCCATCAATTCTCTAATGCATGAGTGAATTGATGGAACCATAAATCTGTAAAATACTGTTAGAAGATACGCTTGGTGTAGTTGTACAATAGACGTCAAGGAACTTATAGTATCCTGAAGGGGATTCGCTAGTTATTCATATTGCATCTAATATATAGTTATTGGTGGGGCGAATCGAACCTAAATGTTAGTGTGGCAACCCTATGCGCTTTGAGTTTTACATGCATAACCATTAAACACCATTAAACTTTTCAGATTTCAAGTGCAGCAGCCTCTTCCCAACAATTAAATTATCTAACAATTCATTCCTTCAAATCTATGATATTGTTTGTCCTCGTCATTCACCTACTGTCAATTAGTTATCCATGGGTGAATAAACTAAGCATACAAAGTTGTTGCATTCACGTCAACTTCAAGAAACCAAAATCAAACCCATTAATCAACTCTTGTATAAAGTCAAAATGCAAGATAAATTTCATCCCACTCTACCAAACAAAACAGTACCTTGTTTAGTATTTATGTTACTAGGGTGTGTTTGGATTGATGGTTTAGGAGGGGAAGTGAGAGGATGGTTTACTTTCCTTTTTTAAATTACGGACTACATAACATGTTTTTCTAAAATAAATCAAGTGTGATTGAAGTATTATATGATCGTTTATTATGTTAATATGTTAATTTTTTAAAAAACATTTCATAGTGTCCGTGATTTAAAAATGAAAACTAAACCCTCCCATCTATTCTCCTCCTAAACCCTCCATCCAAACACACCCTAAAAGTCCCAAAACAAATTTATAGCAACCGCACTACATCTTAACTACAATTACTAATTCCTTCAAGATTCATACCAAAGTTTTACTCTTATTTAAGAATCAAAGCATAATTAAAGGAACTCACATTTGCTGGATTGAAGAAATTGACAAGAACTTGCATGTTTTTTCCAAAATCTCCTCCTAACCGTCTTGACCCATGCTCTATGCTCTTCTTTCCACTTAATTTCAGGTTCTTAGTAGTTCCACAAATGATTTGGAGTGAGAAAACATACATGCATTGTTTTGATCAAGAAAAATGAAAGAAAGTTGAATTTGGTCATGGAGGGTTTGAGTTCAAATTGACGAGAGAGAAGAAGAAAAATGGAGAATTGATTTATTTTTTTTATCCATGGTTAATACAGAACCAGCCACTAATAGGTAATTTTTGTTTTTTTTAGGGAACACTAATGGGTAATTTGACATTTCTATCGTTGATTTTTAGTTATCACTTAATTTTCTTAGTTACTACAAATTGAAAACTCTACTTAATTTTACAACATCATTAATTAAAGTTGGGATGTTACACTATATATCAATACATCATAAGTAAGCATGCAAAATTTCAAATTCATGGTCATTGGGTGCATAACAATATATGTGCAAGAGAGAAGAAAAAAAATTAGGGCAACTTTTAAAAAGTTTAGACAAAATATTTGATTGTATTGTTCTTTAAAATTAATCAATATATAAATTGCAAGAAACTTCTCTTTGCGTTATAATTTCAAGAAAATTTCAATCATAACTTTTCAAATTAATGTGTGATGCAACATGATATTAGACCTCAAAGGTTACATTCTCCTCTTGAAATATTTCTTTGATTTCACACTCTAGCATTCGACACAAAACTCAATTTCATAATCCAATAGAAAAAAACATATAATCATAGATTTAAAACACTGATCTGAAATAAATTTGAAGAAATGATCTCATATATCATTTCTTGCCACTGTGTTGCTCCAAGAGTTTTGATGTTAAGAAATTGCAAATAAACACTAACCAGAAAATGTTCCTTTATAAGAAAATTGCTTGTATCTGTTGGGGGTAAGGGAAGAGAGACATGGAAGTGGAGACTGAGGTTGTATGCATGAAAGGAGGAGATGTTGGGGGGAGTGTTGTGTTTTGTTTTATAACTTTGTATTTATGTTGTGATCTCACACTCTTTATGTTTGGAAGAACACTCTCTTTTTGTTAATATAATTCATTTTGATTTGTTAAAAAAATTTAGGTTTAAATATTCAAATGGTCCTTGCAAATATGGCTCGTATATCATTATGTGTTTAAATTCCATAAAAAAAACCTTACTTAAAATGTTTTTTTTTCTGTGGTGTGGTGTTTGGGGTTCGAACCCTAAACCTTACATATATTACATGACGTTCTTACCAACTGAGTTAAACGCTCTTGAAAAGTAGTTTATTCTAATAAATGAGCTGCATACTTAAAGTTAAAATGAAAATGTTCCGTAGTAACCATATTAATATTTATAAACAAAAAACCATATTAATATGATTCATTAGTTATATGCAGAGCGGAGTTTGAATCTTGGACATCTCACTTAATCGTTTTGAAAAAGATGAATTTTGTTTTAAATCAAAATAATTTTATTCAAATTTAAACTTGCATAAAATCTATTTTATATAAATAAATAAAAAACAGTTTCAATAATCAGTGTAATTAGCACATCTCAAAACAAAGAATCACTTTTTTCTGTTGCTGTTAATCCAAACAAATCTTTCCACAGCAAACCTTCTCGAAGATGGTAGTAATCGAAGATCGAAAGGAAATTCCCTCCACCGTAGCTTCAACCAACGACGTTTCCGACGGCTTTGAAACCGCCAGTGACACCGATCTCGGCAGCGACGTCGACGCCAATGACGGCGGCGGTGCAATCAAACACGAGGAAGAAGATCATCGTGATCAGCAAAGCCACCAACAGACAGAGCAAGGGAAGGAAAAGGAACAGGAGCAGAATGATCCTCAGAGAATCATTTCCTCTGATAATGCTTCGATTGACGAGGAGGAACTGAAACAGGTTTCGAAATTTTGGGTTTTGTTAGTTTTTGGGTTCTTCTGATTGCTGCAATTTTTATGCTAGTTACTTTTATTTTCGATTTTTCAGCTTATTTCCATAGCTCTGTAGAATAGCTTATGTGAAAACAGCTTTACTTTATTTTATATTTTATTATAGGAATAATTCATACATAAGTACTTTGTGCCCGTTTGAATTGACTTATTTTTGAGCTTATGCAAACAAATAAGCTTTTATGTATTGCTTATAAGCTTGTAAATGTAGTTTATGAAAAAATAGCATATGAAGATACAATTTTCGTTAGTGAGGACTTATGAATTAACATAAAAGCTTATTTATTTGCATAAGCTATTTTTTCGTAAGCTCAAAAATAAGACAATCCAAACTGACCCTTTATATGATAAGCACTTATAACATACGAGCTTAATTTGATGTTTGTCCAAATGGGGCCTTATTACACTCTTATACTATCATCTTCTACGGATATGAAGTGATATGAGAGAAAATTAAGGCATGAAGAGAAGTAGAAATCCTCTGGTTTGATAAGTGTTAGGCTCTGTTTGCGAGTTTGGAGGAAAGGGGAGGGGAAGGGAAAAATAGGGAAATCGTCCATCTTTTTTGAAATAGTGATTTTGTAATTTGTAGAGAATGATAAATGAATGTTTATGATTAATATATTTTTAATTTTGAGAGTATTATAACAACATAGATTGAATTTGAAGAAATTATCTAAACCCTCCAAAATCCTCATTCAATACAATTTTTTAGTTTCCTCATTATAAGGGGATCTTGTGTTATGAAGAAAAATAAACCTCCCAAAGTCATCACATCTCTTCTCCTCCAAAATCGCAAACAGAGCCTTAGGCTTTGTTTGCGAGTTTGGAGGGGAAGAGAGGGGAAGGCTTGGAAAAAAAGGAATGAACAAGTGGAAGAAATAGAGGAAAATGGGAGGGGAGGGCTTTGGGGGGTTAACTTTATTTCATAATACTAAACCCTCCTCATTTGGGGGAACTAAAAAATTGTATTGGAGAAGGGTTTTGGAGGGTTTATGTGAATTCTTCAAATTTAATCTATGTTGTTATATTATTTTTAAAATTAAAAATATAGTAATCATATGCATTAATTTATCATTCTCTAAAAAACTACTTTTTTAAATTTTTTGAAAGATTTCTCCATTTTCCCTCGTATTTTCCACCCCACAAAGCCTTCCCCTCCCCTCCCCTCCAAACTCGCAAACAAAGCCTTAAGGTGCAAGAGGTTTTCCCCGCATAAACCTAGTTGAAGGGAGGTACCCATGGTTTGATGAGTTTAAGGAGTCATGTCACAATTGGGGATGGGGGGTTCTCCAATAACCCAAGTTGGAGAGAGGTTCTATTCTATACATTTTTGGTCTAATAAAATTGTTCAGTATACTTTTGTCTAATTTCATTTGGAATTTCGGGTAGGTTTCTACTTTCTAACAACGATGAAGCGTTGAAAAACCAACTTAGGCTCCTCCATTTACTTTGTGAAAATTCTTTATGTTTTCATTTTCTAAATTCTTTGTGAGACTCTTGAAATCAACCATTGTGATGGAGAGAAGATGAAATGCTGGTTAGGGATGATGCATTTTTGGAAATAATGAAAACAATTCTTTTGGCATTGTCATTGTCTCTAAAAACCGCACACAATTGTTCTCTTCAATTTCTTTATTAGCAAGTAAAATGAACACAAGGAAATGAAAATAGAATTTTTTTCACAAACTAAACAGGGCCTTAATATTCTGTGTGCATGCCTATTAATGTTGAAGGGGAGCCTTGGTGCACAACAATTGAAGTCACTTTCGGGTGACTAGAAGGTTACATCTTTGAGTTGTGGAATTAGTCCCTTGTAAATACAATAGACCCGTTATGGGTCTAACTCTTCCTTGAACTTGTCTTGGTTATGAACTTTCTAGCAACAGGTTTCCATAGGTAGATTATTGCTAATTCGCACCAGTGGAAAAAGAAAGCTGGTTATTTGCCAAAAAATAATTTTTTCCGCCAGTTTTCTAATACTGATTTGATTTCTTAAAGAAATGTTTTCTTATGATGAAAGATAGTTTTTGAGTGGTATGTTTTATGTAACAGAAAGCATTGGTTCAAGCAAATGAAGCAAAGGTAGAAGGGAACAAACTTTTTGTAGATGCAAAGTATGAGGAGGCATTAACACAATATGAACTTGCTTTAGAAGTTGCGCCAGACATGCCTTCGTCTGTAGAAATACGCTCAATATGCCATGCAAACCGTGGAGTGTGCTTTCTGAAAATGGTATGGCATTCTTTTGTGTTGTTATTGAGAATAGCTTTTTCACTTATCAACCAGATAAGATATTTATCTCAATTTGCTTTTTCTCGACTGCCTCTGCCTAGTGGTCTGTCTAGCTCTTGACCTTTATATGTTTGAATTCATGTGAGAGGTCACAACTATAAGTTGATGTCCTAAGTTGGTTTTGCATTCAGCTCTTTTAGGTTTTTCTTACATACTAATCTTGAAGAATAATAAACAAAAAATTATGTGCTAATATTCTTTTATTCAACGTAAATTATTTTAATTAAAATTTGATTTAATAACCGAACATTGATAGGGTAAATTTGATTTTCCACTAATGTCTAATCATATTTTACCGTTTAACACAGTCTAAACAGGTTTAAAGAAATAATATTATGTGACAAGAACTTGAAATATGATCAAACGTCTGTCTAAAACCATTTTGTGTTATTGTATAGTTATTATCAAACTCTTAATAATTTAATTTTATAGAGGTCAATTACCATGGGGATGATAAAATATCTGCAAAAATGTAAAAGTTTAGTTGAAACAAGGGTCATGAAAAAGTAAAGAATACGTCCGTGATACCTTCATACCCGAGATTAATATTCCCTAGAACTAGAAACAATCATGAGCAGCAGCAGAAAAAGGAAGTGTAGACTGTAGAGTATATCATCTCTGATAACATAACAAGTTTAATATCAGGAAAGGGGACACCTTTAGAGACGAGACCATTATGACCCAACCATAAGCAATTTAACATGTTTTAAAAATAGTTACTATATTTATGGACGAGTATCCACCAAGTTTCTTGTTGAAAACAAATTTGAGGATAGGTATTAATTTACTACGCCCTCCGTCTCTATATCTAAGCACCCATTTGACTTTATTTTTGTCCCTAAATGTAAACCCCTTTTCAAATTACTAGATGCATTTATTATTTTTTTCCTAAACATACCCCTAATTAATACTGCTAACTTGTCTTGAAATATGAAAAGTTAAATTTAATACACATACAAACAAATGACAATTTGGTAATATTAAAACACAAAACAGACACATTAATTACGTTGACAACTTTTCTTAAGAAATGTGAAAAATGTAAAGGGGGCTTACATACATAAATTAGCTCAGGTATGTACATAGTTATTACTTATTAGCTCCCTAATGCTATAAATCTCAGCAAAATCGGATCCCAATTTGCTTCGATCAAAAGACTTGTTTAAGCAAAAGATGATAAGAATGGCAGTTGAAACCTCATTCTTCATTTTTGCCTTTGTTTCTACTTTTTGTCATACATGCTGATATTTTAATAATTTCATTCCAAATAATGTTGCTCTGCTGCGGCACAGAGTTTAACATCACCTTTGTGTTTTTGTTTGTTTGTGATTGACTGAGTTGTTTATTTATTATCTTTGACACATATACCTCAGGGAAAATATGAAAACACAGTTAAAGAATGCACCAAAGCGTTAGAATTGAATCCTATGTATGTCAAAGCTTTGGTAAGAAGAGGAGAGGCCCATGAAAAGCTTGAGCATTTTGAAGAGGCCATTGCTGGTGAGTTCAAATTTTATAATAGGGCAGGGTAATTATACCAATGTCCTCTCAGGTTTTCACCTCTTAAACCTGACACTGTTTATCTTTGAGAATTATATCTGCAACCTTTACTTTATGTACAGTTCTTTTGCTTGATACCCTTCCTTGTTTGGGGGTACTCTATTTCCTTTTGCAAATAACTAAGCAAGGGAGCTGTAGTTTCTTAATTAAGGTTGTAAGGAGACTCTAATATTAATTGCTAACCTCGGGATGGTTATTATTGTTACCATTTTATTTTTGCTTTTAATATGGATGACTTTGTGTTTTGCACACTAATAGCATTTGTATTCTTATAAGTTTTTTTTTTTAATTCATGAAAATCATAACCAGCTCTTTTCACTTGATCAAGTTTTTTCTTTCACTTGACAGATATGAAAAAGATCTTAGAAATTGATCCCTCAAATGATCAAGCTGGGAAAGCTATTCGTCGGTTAGAGCCTCTTGCTGCGGTAAAACGGGAAAAGATGAAGGAAGAAATGATTGGTAAGTGTTTTTGTCTTTCTCGTTGTTTTTCAAATATTTACATATGTACTTTATTTTTATTTTTTGTATGGTGGTGTGTCACCATGCTTTAGTTGCGTTTCCTGTTTTCTTCATTGTTAAATGTTTGTTTTTTGACGCTACATCGTTTAATTCACGTGTTTCCTTCAAACAACTCAATCTTCAAATAGATAGTTCTTGAATTTGGTACCACAGCCTCTATGACAAGTGGTTTGAAAATTTGATATTTTGTATCCCCGTTCTTCTAATAAAATGTTGAATTTCAGATCAAGGTAGGTGAGATGGGCTGTCTACACTGTGGTTGTCGAACTCTGTAGCTAACAAATAGAACCATAGGAGTTTATGATTCTTAGGAATCAAAATTGAACTAACTCGCTTGCAAGGTGTAAATTTGAGTAAAAACGAGTTGTGAAATTAAAGACTAATGATCAAATCTACAACATAATGGTTATTTCCCCATAAACATGCCTAAAGTGATAGTGGTTCAACATTTTTAAAACCCAAAATGCATCAGTTGAATGATAAGGCTCTGTAGTGTACAAAACTATAATCTCATAGTCGTAGTACTCAATTCCACTTATGCTTTTTACATCCTGACACAACTCTCCTGTAAAGGAGGTGAATGATACTATGTTGGGTCTAAACTCCATAGCCCCCAACATAAAGTTACAAATTAGAAACATTAACTGACCCATTGACATTGTTGCAAGTTTGCAAAGAACTGGAACATAAAGTTTATAGCTGGTTTATATATATTATTTTAGGGAGTCTTTCAGGCCAAACATAAAGATTGTCTGAATTATATAATATTATTTTCATCTCTTAGAAGTGCTATGGATATCCAGACAGAACTACTTAGTAGGCTAACATTCTTCTGAATTGCACTTGGGACGTTGAACTACTGCATAAGGATCGAAGCTTTTTATTAGTTCATTATTTTCTGGCGATTGCCTAGATGCATTATTCTTTTTCATAAAAGAAAAGTTGTCTTAAATTGTGAATAGTTTGTGACACGATATTGTATGTACTTAATTTTCGCTTCAAGTGATCCTGAGTACATGTTTCACTATCATCATTTCCTTAGACATAATTATTTCTTGATGCAGCAAAACTGAAAGATATGGGCAACTCTCTATTGGGCCGCTTTGGGATGAGTGTAGACAACTTTAAAGCAGTCCAAGATCCAAACACTGGTTCCTATTCTGTCTCATTCCAACAGTAAGTTTGGTTGAGCAAAGTCATGAAAGCGTTGGTTTTGAGATTTTGTTGTTCATGCAAGTCACTAGTACAGTTCAGATGCTCGTGTATATTGTAAGAGAACTAAAGCATACAATTTTATTTCCTTCAAAGGGCATTGGTTGATTGATTCATCATGTGAAGGGGATTCATAACAAATAAGTTTTTGATAGTCTTTTTGGGAAAAATATCAAGTTGGACAGTTTGTGCGATTCGTAAATCTTAGCAATACTTTTATTTAAGCTATTTTTTTAGGGAACCTGACCGCGGATTGTTGATCTTTTGGCAAAGCAAGGATTGGAGTTACCAATGTCGATTAAGCTAGTATTTGAAGTTTTTCATTTTTATTTTTAATATTGTGTTCACATGCTTATTTTATTTCTACTTGTTTTCGGTTGGAGGTAAGCCCCCTTTCTCTCATTATTAAAGAAAAAAAAAAATACCTTTTTTCAAGATAAACTTGACAATTGGTAAAAATTCCATCCTGACCCCAAATAGTGTATATCAACAATCTGGTCATTGGTAATGAAAATTGCTCTCTCTTTTTTGGTTTTGCTCATTCTTGTGATACGTAAGTTAACTAACGTTGAAAAATACATCTACGTGAGTTAACTCACGTTGAAAATACACTTACTTTACTTGAGTTAACTCACGTTGGACTTTTTTAAGGGGAATGAGCACTTCTAAATGGGAGAAGAGCAACTCTCATTGGTAATTTCACCAACCTCCCTCCAAAAACAGAGCGGGTTTTTGCGTTCAGTTGTGTATTTTGACAAGTTTGAGTATATGGAGTGGAATGAGAAATTGTCAATTTTATTTCATATAATTTTGCTAAAAGGCTTTGAAAAAATTCGGATTGGAATTTTAAGACTCAAATCCTATGTCTTCGGGGATTTGACAGCTCAAAATGTTGGGTGAACTTCAATTTATAAAAAAAAATGCTTAATAGCAGTTTTCACCCTCTAACTTTTACGAAGTTGTGATTTTGACCCCCTAAAAAAACTACAAAACTGCTCCCTAAATTTTACAACTGCACAATTGTTTGAAATGCGTCAAATTTTGCACATTATGCAACACATTATACGTAAAGTACATGAATTTATAATAAATGCGAAACTCAAATATATTGATATATAAATTCGAAAAGTGAATAAATAAATTATTGTTCCATTCGATATCATAACTTATATAGTTGATTCTCAATAATACATGTTCCTAACCTATATAGACGACTCATTACATTACATTCGGAAATGTACCTTCCAACTACAACAATTATGTTACCTCTGAATGAGGTAAATTCAAACTTGCTAAGCAGCAGGACTCCAGTATCCGACCGACATTTCTATTGTTCCATTCAAAATATTAAATTCTTGTTAGGCTTTGTTTAAATGACGGTATTCAAGTGTTAAAAGAATAAGGTCCATTCCTTGACACTTCAATACCTTCATTTAAACCCGCCTAACAAGAATTAAATCTTTTGAAAAGAACAATAGAAATGTCGGTCGGATGCTGGAGCCCTGCTGTTTAACAAGTTTGAATTACCCCATTCAGAGGAAGACAATTATTGTAGTTGGAAGGTGCATTCGGAAATATACCTTCCAACTACAACAATTATCTTACCTTCAAATGGGGTAAATTCAAACTCACTAAGCAGCAGGACTCCAACATTCGTCTGACATTTCTACTGTTCCATGCAAAAGATTAAATTCCTGTTAGGCTTGGTTTAAATGACGGTATTCAAGTGTCAAAAGAATAAGGTCCATTCCTTGACACTTCAATACCTTCATTTAAACAAGCCTAACAAAAATTTAATCTTTTGAAAGGAACAATAGAAATGCTGGTCGAATGCTTGAATCCTATCGTTTAACAAGTTTAAATTACCCCATTTAAAGGAAGACAATTGTTGTAGTTGGAAGGTGCATTTCCCTACCTAATCACGATCTTTTGATGGAATCAAACTTTTGATGATATCTTCAATTGATCTCAGCAACGTTACCCGCACATCGATCCACTGGAACATGCTGTGCTCCCAAAACATGTTCTTCATGTTTTCGTCGTTCTTTAATTCCACCCAAGTGAATGATACTCTCCCCTCGTCGAACGTTAGACGTTTATACCGAACTAATTTCACCCTCCTTGTGTCTCTGGGGTTGACTCCTTAGTTAAATTCATTCAGTTGATCCTTGAGACCTCTTAACGATACACTAAGGCACCGAACCTTCAACCTCTGAGGTTCTGCGCCGTTGAATTCTGCATGAACGTCGATCCACCCCGCCATTGTTTCAAATCTACACAATTAAAAATTAAAAATAATCAATGAAAAACTCATTCAAACACTTGTAGTGAAAATTTTACATAAACCCTAAAAATCTTAAATAAACCCTAAAATTTTTATAAAATTCGAAAAAAATATAAATTTATGCAATATAACTTCATTATAACAAGTATTCATAATATTTGTTAATAGCATTTCAGATCTACAATATAACTATATTAAAACTAAATAATTCAAACCCTAAAAAATTTATATAATTCGAAAAAAAAAAATAAATTAAGCAATATAACTCCATTATAACAAGTACTCATAATATTTGTTAATAGCATTTCAGATCTACAACATAACTATATTAAAAAAAAAATCAAAATTTACAAATTAAACTACAACTAAAATTATAAACATGTATACTAACTAAAATTTATCACAATAGCATAAGTGATGATTTAGTGGAAAAAAATTGAATGATTTGGTAGAGTTTTTTTTAGAGAGTGAAAATTTTGAATTTTTAGAGAGAGATGGTGATGATAGAGTGGCTGGAAGCTGAGTTCTATGTGTTCTTATGTTACGAACACAATGGCAGTTAACTACAGCTGACACCAGCGGCAGTTAACTGCTCAGCGGCAGTTAACTGCCGGCGGTTTTTCTAGCGGTAATTAACTACCGCTGGGAGACCCTAACGTAATTTACTTGTGTCAATGTGAAGTTTTTTAATGTCAAAAAAGCAATTTTCAACCAAAAAAACGTTGGCCCATTTAAAGGCCCGTATTTGGTGAATGAAGTTTGTTAGCGTTGGTGTGCATCCTCTCCTTTTCTCAATCTATCTTCCCACGCGATCTGTGACTATCACGAAACGAGAGAGATGATGTACTCACGGTTCAGAACCGTCGCCAAAAACCTCAAATCCACCACAAAACCCTTCTCTTTCACCACCGCCACCACAACAACAACCACCGCCTCATCCTCCGAATTCCCACAGAATCTGACCGAACTCCGAGCTCGTCTTGCAAGGGAATCCCCATCCCTATCAGACTTCATTTCCTTGAAATCGAACAACGCGTACTCTGTTGAAGTCGGGACGAAGAAGAATCCGCTTCCGAAACCGAAATGGATGAAGGAATCGATTCCTGGTGGTTGGAAGTATGTGCAGATTAAGACGAAGTTGAGAGAATTGAAGCTTCATACGGTTTGTGAAGAGGCGAAGTGCCCTAATATGGGAGAGTGTTGGTCTGGTGGTGAAACGGGAACTGCTACTGCTACTATTATGATTCTTGGTGATACTTGTACTCGAGGTTGCAGGTTATACACCAATCAATTTTTCAATTTTCGCAATTTTAGTATTCAAAATTTGGTATTCAATTTTAGAAAATCAAAGCGATTGAGTTTAATGACATGTGTCGGTGTCAAACACCGTGACATGTTGCACATAGGATATGCTATCAATATGAAATGTTGGTGCTACATTAAATAGATTTGAAATGTAGTGTGGCGTGTAGGTGCGTGCATATACTAGGAAATACAGACATTGATATAAGCAAGTTGTATTACTTTGGTTGTTTGGCTTGTTCTGTTGAAATGATGTCAGTTCAATAGTTTGCAATGATAAGTTGAATTGAATGGCTCCTTAGTTTTCACCCAGACAAATGTGTCACGCTCCGGTCACTATTATAAGCAAAAAAAAAACCACTTTTTAGATTAATTGAATAACTGGAAAAAAAACCCATCAGTTTTGTCCTTGAACTATCAACCTCTCACCAATTTTGTCTCTAGACTATATGAAATCCATCAATTCAGTCCCTAGTATTGAGATTGTGGGGACCAAATTGATGGATTTTCATATACTTTATGGACTAATTTGACGTATTTTGCATTATTTAGGGACTATTTAGAATATTTTTATAGTTTAGGGACTAAATTGATGGTTTATTCACTAACTGATGTATCTGGTCTATATAGATTAATCAGTTATTCAATGAATCTAAAAAATTGTTTTTTTGCTTATAATAGTGACCGGAGGATGTATCTAACTACTGAATTTGTCATTGTTGAATAATGGATGAGAATGTTGATCAATTTCCTCCAAGTTTTATGTTTTTTTCATCTTTGAAATATAATCTCATCGAATGATATTGGAGCTCTAATACAATTCTGTTATGCAATTGTTATGCCGACGAGTCAAGGTTGCAGTACTCTGAACAATTCAGTTCTAAATCCCACGGATTTTTTTGCATAATTTAGTAAGTGCTAATTACATTCATCTAGGAGATGTGATTTACTTGACGGTACTTATGAATGCATAATCTAGTGCACGCATGGATTCTAAGCTGTGGTTTCTTTTATAGCTCAAAGCATAGTTTCATGGAACAACTGAACAAGTGGTTGAAGTTCGGATTTCAAACTGGTTTATCCTTGTAACACATGTGCATGCGCATACACACACATTAAGGATTTTCTTTTGTTCTTTGTGTGACTTCAATATAATTTATCTTACTTAAATTGTTATAAGCAAGTTGTAATACTTTGGTTGTCTACTGACTTGTTGTAATGAAATGATGCCAGTTAAAAAGTTTGCAGTGATCAGTTGAATTTAGTGGCTCCATTTATCATCTAGTTGCTAAGCATTTAGTAGATATGGTCATATTTTCATGTTCATTACAAGTTTAAACGAAATTATTCCTAGGTACTAAAAGATTTCCTGAAAAAAAAACCTTCCATATTCTAATTCTAATGAAAATATTTCCAAGGGATGGGTAGAGAAAATAAACCCCCGTGAGAGTATATAGTTTATTTTTAATTTGCATGTCTACATTATTCTTGGAAATGTTTTGAAGTTTGGCTACACTTTTTTTTTGTTGAGAAAAGTATCCGGGATTATGATTTCATACTCATAAGAATGTTATTTAGGGGGATGTAAGTGCTCCTAAAACCAGTGGAAGTTGTGTGTGGAATTTTTATGTTAGAACACTTTAAATAAAATGAATTTATGTTATTTTTCAGATTTTGCAATGTTAAGACATCAAGGACTCCTCCACCACCTGACCCTGATGAGCCCACCAATGTGGCTGAAGCAATTGCATCGTGGGGTTTGGATTATGTGGTCATAACAAGTGTTGACCGTGATGATTTACCTGATCAAGGGAGCGGTCATTTTACTGAAACAGTTCAGAAGCTGAAGATACTGAAACCTAGCATACTGATAGAAGCCTTAGGTATGCATTTTGAATATATGTAGTTCCCGAAAATAGATTAATGTGATAATTTGTGAGAACATCATGTTCTAACTTCTATCTAATAGTAAACAACGATCAAGCCTTAGTTTGCTAGGTGGGCATGGGTATAATAAAACGGCATCTATATGATTTTTAGTCAGAGCTAGTAGTGGGAGTGGGTCATGAATGTGAAATGAAGGACTATCTTTTGTGAGTTTCTTTTTCAACTAGAGCTATTTGATAGAGAGGTGAATTAGGTGGTACCTAAAATGAAAATTCTCTATAGAGTTTCTGTTGATGAAGTTCTCTTACGCTGCTGTTTATTATTGTGACTTGTACTGTTTAATAGTATGGCTTTTAATCAGAACTAAAAAAAAAAAAAATCATGTTTATTGGGATTTGAGCATACAGGAATTAATCTGAAAGTTTGGTTTGTGTTACACATGTTCATTATAGGGTTGAGTGGGGCCAAGTTATATTATTAAGGAGACTTCACTTAAAATAAATTTCTCCATGTGACGATTGTTGCTCTAATTTTGTTGCAACAGTCCCCGACTTTCGAGGAAATGCTGAGTGTGTAGAGAAGGTTTCCAAATCAGGATTAGATGTCTTGGCGCATAATATTGAGACAGTTGAAGAGCTACAGAGTGCTGTGCGGGATCACCGGGCTAATTTTAAGCAGTCTTTGGATGTTCTAATGATGGCCAAGGATTATGCCCCTGCGGGAACCCTCACCAAGACTTCAATAATGTTAGGTTGTGGGGAAACACCTGACCAGATTGTGAAGACAATGGAGAAGGTGAGAGCAGCTGGTGTTGATGTGATGACATTTGGCCAGTATATGAGACCCTCAAAACGCCATATGCCAGTATCAGAATATATTACACCTGAGGCCTTTGAGAAGTATCAGACTCTTGGCATGGAAATGGTATGTCTATAGCATTTATTCCCGTGGTTCTGATTTTTTTTATATTTTATTTATTTGTAGATGAAAGGAATGTATTTTGCTGGATGAGAAATAATTACTATTAGCATCCAAACTCCAAACCTGTCATAGTTTTGTTGGCGTTCTCGTAATCATGATTTTAGTCAGTATTTACAAAAATCTTTTGGTGGTGGTAATATTTTGTCCACAATACAGGGCATAAAACATTTAAGCCTCTGGTTGATATTTATAATTTTGTATGTGTTTCTCAAAAGTTGATGCAGATAAAGTCATTTTCAGCATCCTTCTTGCATATTCAGTCAGCGTAAAATAATATGTCTTGCTAATCCATAATAAATGTGGCCTTTTTTATCCCATAATTAGCAGTTAGCAGCATGCCCTGGTGGCCCATTCCTATAGAGATTTAATTGTAGCTCTGTAACTGGCATTCTGTACATCACCATGCATGCGCAATCATGGCACATTTTTTTACTTTTAATTGTTGCATGCTGCATTATGTTGATTTTGTGAAAAGCTCTAATTTATTAAGAACTTTTTGTAGCAGTAAATCATAACTAGATCATGTGGTATGAATGATGGACTAATTCTACTTCGTATGTGATAGGGATTTCGATATGTGGCATCTGGGCCCATGGTAAGGTCATCATACAAGGCAGGTGAATTCTATATTAAATCCATGATTGACTCAGATCGTGCTGTATCTTCTCAAAGTTGAGTATCTGTTCATTATTTTTTCTTTCATTTTTGTAATTTACACACTACTATTGTGCATTATGTATAAGAAGAGGCACATGCTTACTTCATTCTGTTGATGCCCATAGGCCATAGCACATGTAATTGATCATTAAGATGGTATTAATGAGTGGGCAAATTTATTTGAAAAATGGAAATCTTAAAAGGTTAATCTGTGTTCTCATCTCCCTGAACTTATTTTGCTCTCTTTAACGGTGCAATTTATTTATACTTGTTAATGTGCCTATGAAAAGTATTCAGTTTGAATCTATCATTTGAGAAATCTCGTAAAACTGTTGCTTTTGGTATGGTTGAATTGAAGTGTGGTTTTACTTTATAAGTGCCACTGAATTTGTGTTACTTTGGTAACCGACAATCTAACTTTACTAACTGACCTTCAATTTTAAAGTGAATTTGGGACTACTACTGTCAGTGTACCAGCAAGAGCAAATACTAGAATGAAATGAAATATAAGCAAAAAGGAATCCAAAAAGTTAAATGTGTTTGATTCAATTAATTTTGGACCAAATACATTCAACTTTTTGGATCATTTTTGCTTATATTATTCCAGACCGAGTATATAATTATGGTGACAACTTGTCCCAAAGCCATGTTTAGTGTCACCGTTACAATCATTAGATGGTAGCCTTGTAAAGCTGTGAGGTATTCTTTTTTGGGTTTGGAGTTATGACAGGCTGGTTAGTGTCTGTTTTCATCATCCTGTGGGGGCTGAAGATGGTGAAACACTTGAAAGCTTCAATACTCGAGCGATTATTTTTCTGCTATCACATATTCCTCAAAGCATATAATATTTGATAAAATGTGGAAAAGTTTGGTTTTGGTGGTCCATTAGTACTACGGGTCTGCTGTGTATGTTGGGCCATTTTATGGTATGGTAGAATCCTAGGTGGGGTAAATCTTGATGAAGCTTTAATCTTTGCATGTGAATCATAATTGAACCTATTTGTCCTGTGTTTGAAATATTCATTCGGTTTATGTTCAGTTCTGGTTGATAATCTGCTTCGCAGTGAAATTTTAGCTATCGATACATATATTGCATATTAAATTTGTAATTGATATATGTTTGTAAGATACTAGGGTCCTCTTCGGATACTAGGATCCTGTGCAGGTAGATTGGTTGGTGAACTAAGAAACAATGAAGGAGTTTGAAGCAGGCAATATCCGGAAACTAACATTCCTAACAACTAATATTACTAACATTTTCCAATAAAATAAATAAATAATTAAGTGCTTGTCATATATAATAATTTTAGTGTTTATAGTACAAGTGTTTACTGTTTGTGTAAAGTTATTTATATTACAAATAATATAAATAACCTAGCAGGGAGAAATTCTATCTCAACTCCTAAATCTATCTCAACTCGTAAACATACAAAACAGAAGAAGCAAAAGAATAAGCTTGCTGCCCCCTCTGAAGGCATAAATACCGTTCTAAGAAGGGCAAATCTACCACTCCTGCAACATGATTTTGCTTTTGGGAATTTAGATGATTAGGAAGGTTTGATACTCAAATAGTTTCACTTAATTTGATATTTTGTTTGTGCATATTTGCTGTTATGGCTGATTAGACTCTTTAGGGGTGTGTTTGCAGCTCTTTGCTTATCACGGCAGACTCCTCTCAGTTTTTGTTCTTTTGTTGCTAAAGGATAGTTTTAGGTTTCCTTTATTTCTTTTGTGTAAAAAGGTTGAGGCCTTAATCCTGGTTCGCAATTTATTTTCTTATCTTTGATAAAAAAAAAAGAATAAAATTAAGTTGTTTTCACACCAGCTATAAAATAGTTTGATAAATTATCTTAAAGAGCTTATGAAAATATGTCGAAAATAATTCAAGGATGTTTTTATTAACTCTCTTAAATAGTCTAAAAGGTATTTTATACCTTCTTTTGGTGATAGCAGAGAAACATATATTTCTATAAATTCAAATAAGTTAATTCAAACAAATTCACATAGTATCACACGAGTTCACCTAAAATAATATAATACTACATAATAAAGAATTAAAATATGAATATTTTTAAATAGATCAATATTTATTAGAGAATAATATCGATAAATATTTTACATTTTAAAACTAATACATATTAATCCTAAAAAAGACTAAAACATATTACAAACACATGAGTAACTAAATCATATATTAATTAATATTTATCAAAATTTAATCATAAACTTGTAAACTACTAGTAAAATCAAAGGTTTACCAATTTCAATAGAAGTTACTTAAACTGGTAAAAGTTTATAAAAATAGAGTTTACAAGAGACTTAACTCACTTTTACGAACTAGAATTGTAAGAGTTTAAGAGTTAATTTGATATTTAAATAATCTTGGCTGGAGGGATATTGATATGCAGATGTGTGAGTTCGAATATGAAATTGTTTACTTTTAAATCTTTAAATGTGTGTGTAGGTTTGAATATTTTGTCCTTGTGAGTTTAACTCATTTGGTATGGATAATGCATAATATATGTAAGATTCGGAGTTCAAACCCGACCACCGCAAAAAAGTTTGAATATTTGAACTTGTATGCGAATACCACCCTATTTTACTGCATTTGTAGTTTAATCGATCTATTCTTTTGGCTGGTTTAAAATTAGGTTAACCTTTCATAATTGACAATTCAAAAGGTATGCATTTTTTATTATTTCTTTTCCTCTACTTTAACACTGTTACTTTCTTTAGCATGACATTGACAACCTTGCCCAACATGTTTATAACTTTTGAATCTTCTTTTCCCATTTCTTGCATAAACTTTCAGAATTCACTTTCGAATTCTTTTCTGTTTCTTGCATAAAATTTAAAAATTCTCTTTTGAATTCATCTTTTCCATCTTTTGTGAAATATCAGAATCAGAATGATTGCAACGGGAAATAAAATTATGAGACGATCTCTTTTATAGCAACATATAGTAATCTAATTTACATAGAGTAACGTAATCACAAGTAATTTTGAATCTTAAATGATAAAATAATAATAATTAAAGGGAGAATAGGTATTACGTAACAAGAGATTTTGAGTAAAAAAATGTAACAAGAGATTTTGTGTGCAAGAACCAATGAAGAAAAAGATGATCTCGTACTCATTTGATTTTTTGAATTATTTTCTCATTAATTTTTTCCCTACAAAATCATTTTTAACATAGATCAATTCAAGAATATTTAATGAAAAATCACAATTTTTTTAAATAATTTCGATACAGAAAACTCTCTGAATAAATGTACTACTAATCACATTATTATATAAGCTTCAAATACATTCTCTCAAAATCAGCAACCTTTATCTCTCTTTTTCTCGACCAAGTCTTACTTACATGGGCACAAATACAAAAAAATAAGGTTTGCGCACACTCACGTAAATGAAGGTCACTTCATGCAATTATTTCCTCTTTTATTTTTTTTCCGTTTATGATTGTGTGCCTAACCTTTTTTCTTTGTGCTTGTCAAACATTTCTCCTTTTTCTCTCTCTTTTCTTCTTTTTAAACCATGTTTTTCTTCTTCTTGATCTACATAAGAGGAAAATTTAGGGTCAATTTTGACCCAAAATCACTTCTACAAATTGTTTTTCTTTATCTTTTAGTTAAATAAATAATTTCCACATACTTTCAGTCTTCTTTCGCTTGTTTTATCATTTCGTGGTCTTAGCACGACTTTGTTTATTTTGATTACGCGTCTCTGTGAGGTGTGGTTTTTATTTCTCGTCTTATTGCAGGGTTTATTTTATTCAGGTTGAATTATTAGCTTTGATTAAGTGCAAATCCAAACACAAGAATAATTCAGAGACTTGAATATAATCATATTTGTAGGTATATGTACTCTGTCATTTTATGACATTAACATAGATGTTGTGATTTTGTTTGCGGGTTCATCTTTTTTTATTTTTAACGACTTTGAATTTACATTGTATCAATATACTCTATCAATTTAAATGAATGAATATCGTTTATTTTTGTAATAAAAAAATCTCTCAAACAAAAAACTTCACATACAATAGTAGTAAAATAATTGAATATATTTAAAGAACTCAATATCATAAAATTTAATTTTGATTCAACTTTTTTAGAAAATTAAATAATGATTTTTAACTATTTAAATAAACTTTGACCATTAATATCATAATTTTTTTTTTATGTTTTATATAAATTAAGATAGTTCCTTTCAAAAAAAATAAATTAAAAAATGGAAATACTAACTAGTGTTCCGAGACATTAGTTAAGAATATGGATATAGAAATTTTGCATTAAAAAGTGATGAAATATGGAATATTCAACTTTATAAAAGTTAAAAAGTCGTTACTTCTAATAAAAAATTTCTATTTTTACTTTCTTAACTAATGTCATCGGAGCACTAGTTAGACATCATCATATTTTGTTCTTTCAAGTTATAAATAACTAACATAAAAAAAAAAGAGTTTCTAAAATATTTTCTAAATTTTCAAATGTTATATAATTAATTTCAACTATCGAAAACAATGTTTGATGTCAAATAAAAGAAATGAGTTCATAAGTACATTTAAAAATAAAATTTTAGCCAACATAAATTAGTCCAATTTATAATGATTTAGCTCATACTCCATGGTAACTCAAGTTCAAATCTCGCAAGCAATGTGATGAGGACAAAATTGGTGAGTAAAATGTGAGGAACTAATGTTATTTGAGTTCAAGTCTTAGTGAAATGAAATTGAAATATTTATCAATTGTATTAATCTTCATTGATTAAATTTCCATTTTTGAATCTTATCAACTTATTTCTTTTTTACAACAACCTTAAAACTTTCTTGTGATCCATGTGATCCAACTCATTTAATTTGTTTTAGAACATTAAATTTTATATTAAATACATTAACAAATGAATTAGGTTAATATCTTGAAGAGAGTTTTTCTATCTATTATGATTATGCTCGATTTGTAAAAAAAAAAAAAATTAGTTTAGTGTACACAAACGCATGATTTTATACCGATTGTATTGTATTTTTCATCAATATAGCAATATCAAATCTAAGCTATTTAAACATGTCCAACATAATCTTGATCCATACTCACTCCATCAATCTATATTCACCTCTCTATGTTGCTCCTTTTACTCTTCACTCTTCACTTCACTTCTATAGCCGTTTAACTCTTTCCATTTTCCATCAACAATAATTTCAAAACCAAGCTAATCAAATTAGCCATGCAAAACCCAACTCAACCTTGTTTCAATTACCACTAAACTACTTTCACTCTCTTCATAATTTCTTTCAAATGGGTTGTTGTATCAGCACCCCAAAAGATGACCAAAATGCCCTAAAAAACCAACAAAATTCCACCCAAGATGCAAAATGCAAAGTTCCACCACCACAATCAAAATCACCACCACATATTGTTGAAGAGGAATCTGTTAAAGAAGTTCTATTTGAAACAGAAACACCAATTTCCAAACCCCAACAAGTTCCAAATTTGACACAAGAAACAATGACCCAAATGCAAAATATGGAAATTACAAAAGACCCCATCATGAAAAAACCATTGGAGGAGGAACCTTCTGAAGAAATTTCTGTCATTTCAGAAACATGCAGTGTAGGTGAGAGTTACAGCTACAGCTACTCCACCACCACCACCACTGCCACCGTGCCGGAAACAAGAGAAGATGAAGTTACAAGTAAGCGAAGGATCAGAGAGGGAACTCAGAACCAGAACCGGAATCGGAATCGAAGTCACTCCAATGCATCAAGGAATCCTTCTTACAATGCTGACGGTAATAGAGTCGGAGGGAGAGAGAGACGACGGCCCAAATCTCCGGCGAGAGTACCGGAGATTCCACCGGAGAAGAAAACTGTGGTGGGTACAAGGTCTGTTCGTCGGAGGGAATTTTCCGATAAGCTCCGGCGTGACTCCGGCGAGAGTGGTGGCCGACGGTCAAGGTCGCCGTCGTGTCACAGGACGGCTGGAAGCAGCAATGGTCGGAGTGAGCTCAGGCAGACGGAAAGGGACGGCCGACGGTTTCCGCCGCCGGAGATTGTTGGGGAGACAAACGACGGCGTTTCAGTGGAGGAGTCATTTACGAATCCGCATGTTTCTTTGGAGTGTTTTATTTTTCTGTAGATTTTGGAAGCACGTTTGTTTTTCATGGTTTTGTTTTGTAGTAGTGATTTTCACGTGGGCATTTTTTTTATTTTGTATTATTAAGCATTTTTATGTTTGGATTTACAATGAGGTTTTGCCAAGTTTGTTGTGAAACCAAACATGGACAAAATCGAGTTTGTTTGAGTGTTCCATCTTGTGTTGAGTCTTTTTCTCACGAAATTGCTTGTGTAAATACTAATAAAAATGTACATTTTGATAAATGTTAATTTTTCCTCCCTTTTGTTTTTCGATTTTAAGTACTTGCTTGTCTTGTTTAAATCTATGTTAATTTGATTAGTTGAGATTGGACAACTTTCTTTCTTCACATTCTTCTTTAGAGGGACGAATGTTCTCTTTGGATGATGCACTCAAGAGACTTGGTCACTTAGACCATTTGCTCTTCCCAGATGGATCATTTCCTTGCTGTTGAAGTTGCTTTTTTGAGATTGTACTTTTCTTTTTTCTTGATACTTTTTTATTTTTTGTTGATTAAACTTTCTCTTGTATTAGAATCAAAAGGAGTAATAACACAATAGAGAGTGTCTATGATATCCGCACATAAGTGTTCTTTAATGCTATCCACATTTTTAAAGAAACTTATTAGGCAAAATACTTTTTTAGTCCTTTAAGTTGGATAAAAATACCAAATTAATCTCTTAAGTTTTTTTTTAATTTTCAAATAATTTTTTTAAGTTTTTAATAAGTCTTTTTAAGTTTTAAATTGGTCATTTAAGTTGTTAATTTATTGCACCTACTTAATATTTTTTTAAGTTTTAAATAGGTCCTTGTAACTTAAAGGACTAAAATAGGTATGCAGCCAAATCATTAAGTATATTAATTTTTATGATAATATAAATTTTATTTACCAATTTTTTTTATCAAGACTTATCTATAATTCAACCGGCAGAGGCAACATGCAGATGTCAGATTAGATTTCTCACTTGTTCACCTTATGAAATACTTATTGTTTTTTTGTTAAGTAGTCTATTGACTAGATTCACACACATTAAATGTGGAATCCCGACCCCTACACATAATATCTCTGTTAACTACCAACTAAACTACACTTATAGGACATAATACTCACTGTTATTGCAAAATAGACGTAAACAATTTATGATTGTCATATTTCATCCAGAAATCTATCAAATACAATTGAGTACTATTTTAGACCAATCCAATTTAGTTAAATACTTATTTGGATATCAAATACTCCATCTATTTCAAAATACGGTAGTATTTTCTCCGGTTCTATTTATAAGAGATATTTGAGTTGACAAAAGTTGATGTATTTGATAAGGTTATTAGATACATCAACTTTTGTGGACTCAAATATCTCTTATAAATAGAACCAGAAAAAGGTTTTGAATTTTGATGGGCTAGAGGAGTGTGAAAATTATTTTGGATGGTATAAGAAAATAGAAGAATTAATTTTGTAAAATTGATTCTATTTTAATTGAAGATAAAATAAAATAGCTTGTGTGTAGATTTATTTCTCTATATAAGTTATGACTTTTAATTAGTTAGAGAATGCCATATGATTGCATGTCAGCATTTTCGATTAATTATATACTCAACTTAATTATCCATAAGATGTGATTTAAGTGTAGGGAAAATTGGTGTCTATCAAATCGAACATTGGTTTCGTGAATTTATTGTATTTCCTCACTTACGCACAATAACAACGTGGGATTTGGATATACCAATTGAAGTGGATTACTGCTCTTCTCTGCACTTTTCGCTTGCGCCCTGCAGCATTGCTCAAATTACCCCTGCGCAAGTTAAGTCATGCCGCGCGAATTAACTCACGCAAGTGTTATATCCAGCGTGAGTTAACTCACGCTGCTTGAGTTAACTCACGCAGGGCTATTTTGACCCGTGTGAGTTAACTCACGCCAGTTGCAAACTTGAGAAAACTTGAAATATGAAGCATGAACAACAATCCACTTCACTTATGTTTTATTGCCTTTAATTAAATTTGTTATTATTAGCTAACAGCAAAATACTATTCATTCCACTCCACTTCACTTCATTTTATCCAAATCAATACAATTCATCAATATTGTCCATCTGAACCAACTCATTCATCATCAATTGTTTCACCTCTTCTTTTTCTTGTCCTCCTTCTTCTTCATTTTATCATTTTGATTAAGAATCGGAGGAAGAAAGAGAAAGTTGTGGATGAATTGTTGGAGATATTGAAGGTGAAAGCAGAGAGGAATGCAAAAAATGGTGGTGGTGTGTGGAGGGAAAATAATGGGGTGGGAGTCCTAAACAAGAGAGAGAAAAGAGCACTTGATAGTGATAGTCCTAAACAAGAATCTGAGATAAAAGATGATTGCAAGCAAGGATCAGAGGAAGAAGAGAAAATCAAGTGATTATCAAAATAGTTGTAATAATATTATTGAAGACTTGTTTCTAAGGATGAAACAACAATATGCAGCATGAAGTGTATGTG
>Ga0228710_1002079_pt1 | contig 31125 bp, 23 predicted proteins | sample MedpolnodulmetaG_FD_177995 | JGI IMG/M metagenome (GOLD analysis project Ga0228710, IMG submission 177995) | Root nodule microbial communities from Medicago polymorpha collected in Santa Monica, California, United States - pink nodules | ecosystem: Host-associated > Plants > Roots > Nodule...
CAGTTGCGGTTCGGACATTTGCGTTTCCTCGATCAAATCCCATCGAAGAATAGCGATTTCGGCTTCAGATGGCAAGAAAATCACGTTCAGATGGCTAACTATCGATACTGGGTCCCTATCGATAGTGATAAGCTCTACCAGGAAGCATATTAAGTGCAGAACTCTAATTTCGAGATAGAGTTCGTTTAGGAATTCATTTACCATGATTTCAATGCCTTACGATCTCGCCAAACTTCCCATCCAGAGCTTGCTGCGGCCGATTTCCGCCGCGGGCATTGCACTCGCCCGTCTCGACGAGCGCATCGCCCGCTCGGCCGTCGGTGAAGGCTTTCTCGAACGCGCCCACTTTGCCGACGCCTGTGCCTCGCTGTGGATCGACGGCGAACTCGTCCACCTTGAAGACCTGGTGCTGCACGACGCCGGCCACGACATCCGCACCCCGACGCACGAACTCACGATTGCCCGCGACGTGGTGCGCTCCCGCCGCCGCATCGCATCCCAGCCGCCCGCCTGGGCGCTCAGCCCCGACGGCCTCCGGCAGGCGTGGCCTGCAGCATCCCTTCGTGCCGACAGTCCAGTGGGTGTCGGAGCGCCGGCGGATGCTGCGTCCGTCGGAGGAGGCCAGGGGGAAGACGCAGCCGAGCAAAATTCCAGTCCGTTCGACGCCGAGCTGGCCGCCATCGATGCGCTACTCGCCCGATCGGACGCCGTCATTGAAGAGGCAAGGCGGACCGGCCCCGCCAAAAGCACTCGGGCCGAAAAGGATCCGCTGGTCTACGATCTTGACTGGGACGAGGACGCGCGCCTAGAGGAATGGCGCGGCCTGCTTCAACAGATCGGGGATCTGCCGCCAGTGCTGCAGGCGATCGTCGCCTTGGATGCCTGGAACGAACTCGCCGTCCTGCAGCACTCACCTTGGCTTGGCCGGTTGCTGGCCGCGTCAATCCTGCGCCTGGCGGGTCTCACCACTTCGGCGCATCTCGCCGCCTTCAATCTCGGCCTAAAATCCATCCCGGTCGATCGCCGCCGGCATCGTGACCGCGAGACGCGGCTACTGGCAACAGCCCACGGACTGATCGCGGCCGCGGAGTTCGGGTTGAAGGAGCATGACCGGCTGGCGTTGGCGCGGCAGATGATGGAGCGGAAACTGGCCGGTCGGCGCACCTCATCCAAACTGCCGGAACTAATCGAGCTGGTCCTGGCAAGACCGCTGGTCTCGGCCGGCATGGTCGTTAAGATGCTCGAGATCACGCCGCAGGCGGCACGGCGGATCGTTGGCGAGCTCGGTCTTCGCGGATGACGGGGAGGGGGAGGTTCCGGGCGTGGGGTTTGTTGTGAATCTCGCCAGCGCAGAGCAACAGCATAGAGCGAGCGCGGCTGCACATGCTCGCGCGTGGTGAGCCTGTATTGGCCCCAAGCGGAAGCTCTTTGGTGTCAGCGTGAGGATGCGATTGGTCTGCTCCATCGACGTTTAGCCCGGGAGATCCACATCGAGCCAACGTGCATATGCTCGGATGTCGATCATCGGAACGGTTGCCTTTTCCTGCAACCGAGCGATCAGCTCGAAGAGAAACGCCGTTGCCGGTTTGCGCATCGGCGTGAGCGTATCGACCCCTTCTTGATCGCGCGCAAAGATTCCATGCGCTGCCACGCAGCCGAGATCGAGCCGGTCAGCTTCGTTGCCGCCTGTCAGCGCTTTGGTGAGCGCGTCGCCCAGTCCGGGTGACCAGTCGCTCTCCAGCGTCAATAAGCCGCCGATGATTTGCTGTAACGGTTTAGCAGGATATGTGCCGCCGGCATGTGGGATTGGTAGGCTTGTTCGATGGAGGGACCGCACACTGGCAACCTTGTTGCGGGCGTATGCGACCTGGTCAGCATTGATAGATTGCTTGGCCTCGAAAACCGCATAAACGCTCTCGGCGGGGATAACGGTTTGCCCCTGGAAAGAAAAGATGAAGGGTGAATACTGACGATCGAACACGACAACATCGATCTGATCGCTAAAGGTGCCGGTGCTGTCGACCACATGGGCCGATGCTGCCTGATAGCGCATAGGCAAATATGTCTGCAGCATCTCAAGCCAGACTGCTTCGCTGGCGTCCCCCTTCGTTCCCGGATGACCGAAAGCCTTACGAGCACGGCCGAGGCGCTCCTGAATATCGTCATGCAGCTCTGAAAGGAGTGTCTGGATCGACCAATTGCTCATCTGGCAGCTTTCCCCGCGAGGGCTTCGTCCCGGAACACCGGGGTCGGGTTCATTTCCTTGGCGATCTGCAGGGCACGCGCACCCTCGATCGGCTTGTTTGGATAAGCATCAAGAGCGATTGCGGGCAGTAGGCGTTGGGTTAAATCTGAGAATGTAAAGCCGGGATTGTCCCCCGCTGCACTTGTCGCCTCGACCAACAATTGCACTTGGCTTGCGGTGACCCCAAGCGGTCCGAGACGAAGTGAAAGAATATGTTGTCGCTGCTCGTTATTTGGTCGGGAGAACGCCAATATATCGGCCGCTCGGCGGCGCACCGCAGGATCAAGTGCATTGAGCCGGTTTGTACACATGATCACCGCCGCGGGTAGCCGCAGGTTCGCAAGCCGATCGATGCCCCTGATAAATGCATTAACCCCGGCCCGGTCCTCATGATGCATCTGCGCGGCCTCTCGAGACTGTGCCAGAGCGTCCGCTTCATCAACAAGCAGGATGATTCCCCCTTTGGCTTTACGATCCCCCTTAAACCTGCTTGCCGCCTGCACCGTGTGTTCGAAAGCGGCCGACAGCAATTGGGTCATTTCGCCAACGCGGCCCTGACCACGAGTGGCCAGGCTGAGCGGAAAGAGGGTGATCTCAATGTCTTCCTGACGCGCGACGGCGTCCCCGATCGTTTCGGCGAGTTCGGTCTTACCCGATCCAACGTCTCCAGCAAGGACAACGAGTGGCGGTCGACGCAGGATGACGTCGAGCAACGGTCGCGCTTCCCCTGGATGAAATCGCGCAGCCCATTTCTCGAGCCCCTGCGGATTGACCATGAGGCCAAGGATTTTCGCCAGACGCGACTTTTGGTCATCAAGACCGACAAGTCGTGCGAGCCGCTCCTGGGGCTCGAAATCGGGATAACTTTGACGCCGTTCGAAGAGTTCGTCCAGCCCAGGCATGTTCTGCATCAGTAGCTCCTTACGCACGAGCGATCGAGTGCCCGACCACCGGCAGAGTAGGTGTGGTCGGAGGCGAAATAGCCGCTCACCGGCGGTTCGGTCCCGGTAGAACGTTGAAAGGGAAGCCCACTTTTGAAAACGTCACGATCACTTTGAGGCAGCGCAAAATAGGCGTCCGTGTAAGCCAAGAAACTGGTGAAAGATGCGCCGGAGACATCCTTACCCGGACGAATTTTACCAGGATCGTCATCATTTGCCGTACCATTCGCGAGATCGCGTGCGGTGTATTTGAGCGTCGGTTCGATCCAGGAGCCGTCACGCTTGAAGCCATAGGTCACGGACGACAGATAGCCCGCCTTCATCATGGCGATGGCCTCGGCCTCATAATCGGCGATGATTTGATCGGTTGGTTTGCCATAAAGGCGCTGAATGCGTTTAAGGTCAGTCGCGATCTTTGCGGCCATGTGGCGCGCATGCGTGACGGTGAATGTTGTGCTTTCAGTGTAGCTGTAGCTAGACATTGTTGCGCTCAGACCTGGAACGTTGAACCGAAGACCTTCTGCCAATAGCCGACGGCCAGTTGCTTATTGGGGGCAGCCAATGCGGCGTCGATCGCGTCGCCAGCATCGAGCGCGGCATCGACGATGTCGTCCATGTTGGCGCCTGTGTAGAGGCGCGAGACATTGTTCGAAGCGTTCACTGGATCGATGATCCGCATGGGTTCGGAGAATGAGCCGATGCTGGAGAGGGGATAGTAGTCAGAGAAGGCGATCCGATCTTTGAGGCCGCTCGTCGCGATGTAGGTGAAGAAGTGCTGCAGCGCTTCGGGATAGTCGGACAAATCAAGACCATCATCGCAAAGCTTGGCCATGATCAGCTCGATCATGTACGATTTGAAGCGGAAACCGTCGCGCTCTTGTTTTTGGCGGCGCGCCCAGAATTTTACGAGCCTGACGGCCTGGGCAAAATGTTTCTCTTGCGCCTTCTTTCGTGTGCCCGCGAATTCCAGGTGAAGAGGAATGCTCGTCTTGAGGAATGACCCATCATCCTGGCTGACTAGGTTTCCATACCATTGCGCATCGCCATCGTAGAGGATCGGCACGACATCGACGTCCAACCCGGATCCGCGGAATGAGACCGTTACCGAGTAGGTCTGGGGCGTCACCTGATCGGCTGCGAAGTTCGGAAAAGCCTTGCGTAGTCGCTCGGCCAGATAGGTGAGCAGGGCGCTCACAGAATGGGGTGCATCAGCCCCGCTGATGTAGCAGGCCACGTCAATGTCGTTGAGCGAGCGCAGCGCTGTTCCCTTTGCCAGGCTGCCCGAGAGCATCATCTTGCGAAGGGTGAAGTCGGGATGCTCGTCGAGATACGACTCCAGCTTTTCTCGAAGACGTCGTGCTTGCGCGCGATATTCTTGCGCTTTGTCTTGAGGGAGATTTACGCGCTCCTCTGCAAAGTTCAGTATCTCTCGATGTCCTACATGCTCACGGCTCATACCCAACTCCACAAACGGCGTGATTTCTTGGTCAGGCCAAGACAACAGGCTGCCAACATATGGCTATAGAAACTATATAGGTACAATAAATATTCTAGTCAATAAACTATATGCATGTTTGATTAGAAACGCCCTTGGACGCACAACGCGGCATTGGATGTCGATCGGCGCACGAGGAGGATCACGAGCCGCTTCGGCAGAAGCTCCGGAATAAATAGATCTTCTTGGTTCGAACCAACGGCACGCGTTCTGGAGACTATTTTGACACTCCCTCAGGCCGCCAACGTCTGGGCCGATGGTGTGACGGAGATGACTGTCGCGCTCGTCATCAGAACGATCAGGCCCCGCGTGGCACCGGTCATATCGAGATAGGCTCGAACCTGAGCCCGATAATGATCGAGCGTCTGCGGGTCAGGAGCCACATCACTTTTCCAGTCAACAATCACGGCCGGCTTGCCGACATAGTCGATAGTCAGCGCATCCACGATGCCGGCCGTTGCGACCAATTCGGCATCTTCCTGCCGAAGGGCATAGACCGGAAACTCGGCGAGCAATGCTGGCCGCAAGGCAGAGATCTCAGGCACAGCCAGTGTTCGGCCAACACAAAGCGCAAGTTCGTGGGCGGACAGCCCGTTTGCCGGATCCGTGGAAGGCGATATGCCGAGCGCACGGATGAGAGCTTCAGCCCGCGCGTGCAGCGGTTCGCTGCCATCTTCACACTCCCCAGTCAGCACCTCTTCCATGAGTTTGTGCAGGATGAGACCGCGTTCGCGCCCGCCCTGGATGAGCGCTATTGTTTCGGGTTCCGGGCCTGGCCTATCCTCCGTGCCGGGCCAGATATCAATCTCCTCCACTTGAAGCACCGAGCCGGTCGCGTTTTCGTTGCGGCTCGGCGCGAGCCAACTCAGTCGCACCTGGCGGTCGGCAATAGCGCTCGCCTCAGTGGCGAAGCGCTCACGCGTTTGAGTGTTTTCCGCTTCGCCGGCCGCGACGATGGGAGCTAGTTGCAAGTGCGGGGCATCGATGGCGGGGAGAGTGGTGAGGGACAGGTCGACCAACCCAATCCAGGCTGACTTCGAAGGCTTCACATCCAGCCGCGGGAGTACCAAGAGTTCCCGGGCGCGCGTCGTCGCCACATACCAAAGCCTGGCCCGTTCGCGATCCACTTCATCCTTCTCGGCCTGATAGGCAACCTCGTATCCCGCCGGGGGAACACCAAGGATCTTGCAGTAGAAGGTGTCGGTCTGGCGATCGGTCACGGCGCTGTCGGGTGCCATCACGCTGGTCATGGTGTTGATCGGAATGACGATCGGCCATTCGAGGCCCTTCGCAGCATGCATGGTATAGAGGGCGACGGCCTCTTCCTGCGCATCGGGGCGGCCTTCGACGGCACGCGCCTCGTCGGCCCAGGCGGCGGCCATGGCTTCGGCGAATGCGCGCAGGCCGCGCACGGCATAGCTCGTCGCTAAATTGAGATAGAGATCGACGTTAGCCAGGGCCCGCTCGGCCTGGCCGCGATGGCGGTCAACGAGGATCGGTCGCAACCGCAAGACGTCCACCGCTTGCGAGAGAAGGTCGTGCGGCGTCGTGCTGTTGCTGCGCCGCTGAAGCGCCTGCATACGCTCGATGACATCGCGCGCCAGGGGATGGGCGATTGCCGCAGGATCGACGCTGAGGTCGAGCCGCGGGATGCGATCAGGCTCATCTTCGGAGCGAGGAAGCGCCCAGACGATATCGAGCAGCTCTTCTTCGGTGAGACCCACCAGCGGGCCACGTAGCAGGGCCCCGAGTGCCAGCGTATCGCGGCGGTCGGCTAGCACCCGCGTCAGAGCGATGAGGTCCTGAACCTCCTGGCGGCGAAATAGGCCCTTGCCGGCCTGGGTCGCGACAGGAATGCCACGTCGTTCCAAAGCCTCCTCATAGCGCCACAGGTCCGCACCGGTCGGCGCGAGGAGGGCAATATCACCGGGCTGGCAGAGGCGGTCCTCGCCCGTTTTGCGATCGAGAACGGGATGGCTTCCTATCATCCGGGCGCAGAGTTCGGCCACCGTATCGGCTTCGGCGTCGCGCTGCTGTTCGGCGCTGGCCTTGCCGTTTTCATCGGCGACAGCGATGTCTAGAGCGGTGACGCAGACGTCGTCGCCGCGATCGTCATGGAAGGGATCAAGCGCGGTGAACCCGGGCTGACCATCGGCCGAAAGAATGGCATCGAACCGCTCATTGACGAAAGTGAGGATGGAGGCGCAGGAGCGGAAATTGGTTGAGATCGACACGAGACCGTCCACGCCCTGCACCGAAAACGCCGCACGGGCTTCCACGTAGGCGCCGACATCCGCGCCCCGGAAGCGATAGATTGCCTGCTTGGGGTCACCTACGAGGAAGAGGGCGCCCGGCCGAATGCGGAAACACGTCCACTCCTGCACGCTATCGACCGGATCGCCGCACAGACGCCAGAAGATTTCCGCCTGGAGAGGATCGGTGTCCTGGAATTCATCGACCAGGACGCGGGCATATCGCTGGCCGAGCGCTTGGCGCACGGCCTCATGATCGCGCAGCAGATCCCGCGCGGCATGGATGAGATCGTCGAAATCAAGTCGGGCGGTGGCGCGTTTATGGTTCCGAAAGCGCTGCAGGATCGGCCGTGCTTCTTCGATGAGCGCGGACAGAACCTGGCCGGAGGCCGCATGAAGCAGCGCCGTCCATGCGCCGCAGCCGGCGTCATAGAGAGTTTCGGCGGCGTCGTTCAGCCTGTCGCCATCGGCCTTGGAAAGGCCGGCCTGCTTGGCGGCGGTTGCCCATTTGCCCTTCTTGCGGTAGGAGGAGAAGCTGCCAGATTGGGTGCACAGATCGGGATGCGGACGCGAGACAAGCAGTCCGACCAGACCCGCAGGCGTAGCGACGTCTCCGTCGGACGGCAGAGCTGCCGCCATGTCGGCCAGATGCGTCGCGATCACGTCCGTTTCCGACTCATGCGCGCCGGCCGATTGGATAAAGGCGAGGAGGTCGCCAGCGGCCTGCCGGAAGGCAAGGAGATGGTCAGCGAGCGGCATAACTGCCGGCGCAATGAGACTTCTGCGCCGGCGAAGAGCTTCGGCGATCTTGTGCATCAGCGCGATGGTTTCGCCCGGGCTATGGAGTACCATCTCGACGAGGATGCCGCCCTGGCCGCCGGAGAGGCGCTCGCGCAGCCAGCCATCAACGATTTCGAGAAACGCAAGATCGGCCTGATTGCGGTCCATGACGGCGGCGCCTGGATCGATATCCGCCTCCGCCGGGTAGGGCTTGATCAGGCGCTGACAGAAACCGTGAATCGTCGAGCAGGTGATCTCGTCGATCGCTGCGCTGGCCGAGACCAGATTGTCGCGCTGCATCGGCGATAGACCGTCGGGTAGGCCGACGCGTAGCTCGGGCGCGATGTGGCCTGCGGAAAGATCGGAGACGAAATCTCGCACGCGCGACAAGAGTTCGCTTGCCGCCAGTTCAGTGAAGGTGACCGCCGCAATCGCGCTCGGCGCGACGCCTTGCGCAAGCATGGCGGCAATACGCCCCGCCATGACAGCGGTCTTGCCCGATCCGGCACCGGCTTCGACCAGGATGGAGCGGTCATGGCGGCTGATTGCATCGCACCGGGCGCCATCGTCCTTAAGACTCTTCACGTCGCTTCTCATTCCACCTCCCAGACCTGCGCCATATCGCCGAGCCGTTCGGTCGCGGCGGCTTGCTTTCGTTTGCAGTATGTGGCGCCGGCGTTGGCGGGCAGCGCGAAGGCGAGATCATCACAGTCGCCGCCCGTATCCGGGCCCGGCAGCGCCGCGCCGCCCGCGAGCGCCATGCGCGCCGCGCTCAGATAGTTTTTGATCTCGGCCAGCACGGCATCAGGCTCGTCGAGCCGGAGATCCAGCGGCTCATGCGGATAGAGCAACGAGGCGCTGATAGCGACGTGGTCGCCCAACAGCGCCTTGACCGCAAAGGCGTAGAGGCAGCGCTGAAGCTCGCGCCCACCGTTCAGGCGGATGTCGCTGCGGGGCGCTTTTCCGGTTTTGTAATCGCGCACGAGCGCGCTTCTGCCGTCCCCGGCAATGTCGAGCCTGTCGATATAGCCGGCGATCCGAAATCCGGTGTCCGGAATGATCAAAGGCACGCTGGCGTCCCAAGGCGGGGCGGATTCCGATTTCGGGTCGGCCCCGCCGAAAGGGACCTCGCCATAAGATCGGCTGCCCGGCATGTAATTGTCGCCGTACGTGAGCGCTTTGCCGGCGAGATCACGCGCATCGCCGAGTGTGCGGCCCCAGATAATGGCGGGCGGGACGGGCCGTTCGCTTTCCCACTCAGCGGACACCGCGTTGGCCGCCTCGGCAACCGCAGCCTCGATGGCCGAGCCGTTCGCGGTCGCCAGGCCGCCGGAGGCTTCGAGGTTGCGCAAGGCGCGGTCAAGCACGAGATGGATGAGATCGCCTGCCTGAAGCGCGTCGAGCACAAGCGGTTCGATGCTGCTCCGCGGTGCCTTCCATCCGAAAGCATAGCGCCAGACAAAGCCGAGCGGACTGCGCAGCAGGGTCTTGAGAGAGCTTGCGGATTGGGTGCGATCGAGGATTGCAACAAGGAGGGGATGATCGGGCCGGACCAGTCCATCATGGGAGGTCATGTTGGTCAGGCGCCAGTCGCGCCAGCAGGTACGCGCGCTCACGGCCTGGGGATCGATGGCGAATTCCTTCGGTCGTGCCATCACGCGGTCGGTTTCGCTGAAAGCACGCGCGGGGATGGCGTTGCGCCGCAGATAGGTTTCGCTGTCATGGGCAGCGAGCAGAGGGCTGTGGCCCAGCAATCGTCCGTCGCTGTCGCGCCGCGCACGAGAAAGAACCACTTCGCTGATGGTGGTGGCGAGGATCGTCTCGAAATCACGGCGATCGGCAATATTGACGGGAAGCGGATCGAGCTGCGCGGTGGGGATGATATGATCGGGGATCAGTCGGTCCTCGGCGATGCCTCGCGGCCAGCGGGATGAGTTGAGCCCGATCAGCCGCACGAAGCGCCGAGGCGAGGCGGCCAAGGCGCTCGCCGGCATCCAGGCCAAGCTGACACAGGCCTCCAGACCGTCATCCTGTTTCAACGCCTCAAGCGTGCTGTCGATCGAGGCAGCAGGGCCCGCCAACAGCGCCTTGCGCCAGATCGCCAAGGCGCGACCTTTTAGGAAGGTTTCGCCGATTTCCTGCGCGGCACCCGGCCCCTTATTCAGCAGATCGACTGCAGCACGTAAGGCGGGCACATGATCCATGCCATCGGACCAACTATCCGGCTTGAGACGCGACAATAGCCGCTCCCAAGCCGAGGACGTTGACATAGGCGCATCGCTGGGAAGGACACGCAGCCAGCCCTCGGGAAGGGACGCGAAGGGAGCGGAATGCCGGCACAAGGCCGCAAGACGACGCAGCCGAGACTGCGATAGCCCGCGCACCACGATGTCGGCAAGTGCTGCGGCTGCCTGTCCCTCGCGCGTGGTGACGGCCCGGACACCGTGAACGAAATGCAGGTCGATGTCGGCGTCGGCCCGCAGCGCGACGAAATGATCATCGTAGTCGGCGGGCGCTGCTGCGGCGATGGCGATCTCGGCAGGCAAGACGCCAGAGGCAAGGAGCGATCGAGCCCAGCGCATGGCCTCGACGGTTTCGTGATAGGCGGTCGCGGCACTGACGCTGTGAACTTCCGGCCGCTCCGCTTCGCCCAGGACGACCGCCACGCCGCAGTCGCCCAGCCAATCCGGGATGAAACGGGGGCCGGCGATCCAGCGCACGGGGAAGTGGGTAGCGAGTTCTTTTAGAAGGGGGCGCCAACACGGCGATAGTTCGGTCAACCCGACGATGTCCATCGCGCCGAGAACGGCAGGCGCATGAGCGATGCGGCTGACGGCGGCCGCGACAATGTCGACCGGACGCATCATCTCACTGGGAAGTTCAGCGATCACGGCCGCTTCCAATCGAGCGATGGCTTCAAGTCTCGGGTGGTCGGCCGAGCGGGCGGCGAGATTGACGCCGGCGCGCCATGCTTTGCGCAGCGTATCCGCTGCCGCGCCGATCATGCCTGGCAACATCTTGATTTTTTCCAGTTCCCCCATTGGTGTGGATGGAAGAGCAGACTGTATCGCCGCGCGCAGGCTTTCCTCATCGATCGGACGAACGAAGCCGCCCGCGAGGCGCACGGCGGCCTGCTCGAACGACATGATCTGGAGACCTTGACGGCTTTCGCGAGCCGCCGCGAGGCGGGCTTCGCGCTTCGCGAGGCGACCATGGATGACAAGGGTGGATCGACTCGCGGCTGCCATGCCCGTTCTCCCTTCCGGATTACTTTTTGTTCGGGCGCTGGGTCAGCGCCGAAGCCGCTGCGCTCTTCGCGGCCTTGCTGCTCTTGGGATCGCGCAGAACCTTCGATGCGGCGCTACCCGCCTTCTTGCTGGTCACTTCGCGGTTGGGACTGCGTTTGGGCATTGCCTTTCCTCACGAATTTGGCGTCGTCACCATTGACGATCCGCACTGATGGGTATAGTATTTATACAGATAGCGTCGATATGTCCATATACTTTTTATCCGTATCGACAATTGGAGACGGAGTGTGATGTTGGAAAGCGCGGCGGCTTTGAAATGGGGTGTGGAGCGAAGGCTCGAATTCATCGAGTTCCGGCTCTTTTGGGAAGGTGGTGTCAATCGTTCGGACATCATTGAGATGTTCGATGTCTCTGTGCCTCAGGCATCGAAGGATCTGACCCTCTATCAGGAGCGCGCGCCCCACAACGCGATCTACGACAAGAGTGCGAAGCGCTACGTTGCGGCGCCCAGGTTTTCGCCAATTTTCCTCAAGCCGGATCCGGACAGTTATCTGTCTCGCCTTCGCTCATTGGCAGAGGGACTGAGTGAATCGAGTGAATCGTGGATCGCCAGTCCGCCAGAGACGGATATTGCCTTAACGCCTCGGCGGCGGGTCGATTCCGGCACGTTGCGGGCCGTTCTCGATGCGATACGAGACAAGGGCTCGTTGGAAGTCCATTACCAGTCAATGAGCAAGGAGCGGGCTGCGCCAGTGTGGCGGCGGATGACGCCACACGCGCTCGGCTACGACGGATTCCGCTGGCACGCCCGCGCCTACTGCCACATCGACAACAAGTTCAAAGACTTCCTGCTACCGCGCATTCTCGGCGTCCGTAATCCAGGAGAACCGGGGGCGTCTGGCGCCGATGATCGGCAGTGGGTCGAGACGTTTGATGTTGAGATTGGACCGCATCCGGACCTGACGCAGAGTCAGAAGGATGTGGTCGCGAAGGATTTCGGCATGAAGGACGGGCGCGTCGTCCTTACGGTGCGCTACGCTATGCTCTTTTATGTCCTCAAGCGCCTCGGGCTCCTGGGGGACGCGACAAAGATTAGTGCGAGAACGCAGCATATCGTGACGCTCAACCGCGATGAGACTGACAACGCGCTCGCGGCTGCAGATTTTCAAATCTAACGGGTTAGTGAGGCGGGCTCGGCCATGGTGCGGATGTTGGCCGTCACGAATGGCGCTGCTTCGCCGGACATTGGCTTTTCGTACGTAGGACAGACTGCTATGTAGGATTTATCAGAAATTGAGTGCGGTTGATGGTTGCAGCTTAGCCACGATAGATCTAATCGACGGGAGGCTGTTGGCGGTTTGAAATGTCGAAGAGTTTGAGCAATTGACTCGGCGGCAGGACGCGGACAAGTCTTCGGGCACGAGATCGATTGATCGCAAAGGGCGGTTTGGTAGGGGGCATGGCGATATGAAAGCGAGTAATGTGTGTGCTAGATCGAGCGGCATCCGCTTTTCTGGTGACGCTCGCAATTTGCGGTTTTGACATGGTAGTGCAGAATGATCCGCTGAGTGATCTGCTGAAGGTCCGGCTGCTTGTCGGCTATCTTGGCGAGACTGATCAATTTGGCTGGTGGAAGACCTCGTTCTACCAACCAGCAAGCCAGGCGTTTCTCGCACCTATTTTCCCACGTACTGGCCATGTCGCAAAGTATCACGGTGTGGCCGAGGCGGCGCGGCTCGTTCATGACGAGAGCTTAAGTGTCGGATCGTATCATCTGTTTCGACTTCCAGAAGAGCTGGAGCATGATCTGCATACGGCTCTTGCTGGAGCTGAGGGTAGAACAACTCAAGATGCATCCGTGCACGGCAAAGATGGTGCCTTAGAGATGCTCTGCTCAATAGGCGAGGCATCCATCTCCCCTGCAGATGGCCCCATTTCACTAGGCGAGATCAACGAGTTGCGTACGTCACACGCCATCGCGAAAATGGCATGCATTTATGCGGCCGCTTTTCAGCGGGGAATCAAAGCTTTCCCCTATTTGACACGAGCCTGATGTGGCCAGCCCAATTTACACAACTCAGCTTCAGGCAGGATTGGGTTTGGTCACAGAGACCAAGGCCCTCCTGGACCTTTGGGTCCCCGGCATGAGCACTGGGCAACTGCAGGACCTCGCAAGGGAGTCTGGAAGTTTCCCTACGATCACCGCACGGAGGCTACGCAATATCGTTACTGAATGTTTTGCGCCGCGCTACCTCGTTTCAGGTGCGTCTCCGGCCACTCACCTTAAAATGCTGATGGCGTCTGTACCGTTAGCTGACCTCATGCAGTTAATGTTGCTGTTTACAAGCAGAGCAAACCCTATCCTGGGAGACTTCGTACGCGAGATTTATTGGGCGCGTTATGCTGGCGGCTACCAGCAGATCAGCAATGAAGATGCACGCGCCTTTGTAGAGCGCGCGCTCGATGATGGTCATACATCAAAGCGCTGGTCAGAGACGACCGTCAGGAGGGTCGCCGCCTATCTCACCGGTTGCTGCGCCGACTACGGCCTCCTGGAAAAGGGTCTCAAATCAAATCGACGTATTCTTCCCTACCGCGCAACGCCAACGGCGTCGGCCTATCTAGCGTATGACCTGCATCTAAAGGGCTTGGGCGACAATGCCTTGCTCACTCACCAGGATTGGCAACTCTTCGGGATGGCGCGCGAGGATGTCATTAATGAACTCAAGCGTCTGGCGTTGAAGGGCCACCTGATTGTCCAGGCAGCCGGGGACGTCGTGCGTATCGGCTGGAAGCACCAAAGCATGGAGGCGCTTTGTGATGTCATCTCTAAAGGCTGATTTTGATGAGCTGCGTGAGCGAATAAAGCAGGGCCGAGAACTCGGCCACGCCAGTTTCGAGCCTATCTTTTACCTTGTTTTCCCCCCCGAGCAGATCGTGGATGTCAAACGACAGACGCCCGCTTGGATGTCTAAGCTTCGACAAGATCAGTGGGAGGTTGAGGTCTTTTCTATCGCAGAGCACCTGTGGGCGCATCTCAGAGACGATCCGTTCTGGGATCTCTGTGTCGCCGAGGATAGGTCAGCGCCGATCGACTGGCAGCGCTCGAACAGAGCCCTTGCGGACATCATTACCACAGGCAACGGTTTACTGTCGCGGCTTGAGGCAGTTCTGACGAAACAAGAAGGCAAACCGAATTCTCTTGTCTTGGTCACGGACCTAGAAGCGCTGCATCCCTTCATGCGCATCGGTGCAATAGAGAGCCAGTTGCAGGGCAAATTCCACGTGCCCACCGTGTTCCTTTACCCCGGAGTGAGGACTGGCAAAACTCGACTGAAATTTCTCGGCTTTTATCCTGAAGATGGCAATTACCGCTCCGTCCATGTGGGCGGGTGAACAAATTTATGCAGTGAGATGAACATGGCGATCCGTGCGCTTTTTGACCCAAACAAAGACATTCAAAGAACCATTGAGAAGGTCATCAGCTATGGCGCTTCAGAGGAAAGCCGTCTGAAGGCCGAAATCTCTGAGTACGTCGTCACTGATAGTATCGAAGAGCAATTTCGTAAGCTTCTCGATCGCATGCAACTTGCCATGGAGACGGGGGGAGAGAACGAAATAGGCGTCTGGGTCTCGGGATTTTATGGATCAGGCAAGAGCTCCTTTACGAAGTATCTTGGCATGGCGTTTGATGACAAACGCACCATTGATGGAACGCCTTTCATCAATCACCTTCAGGACCGGCTGAACAAGGCCCAAACGAAAGCTCTGCTTGCTACGGTTACGAGACGTTTCCCGGCTGCAGTCGTCATGCTGGATCTTGCGAGCGAGATGCTTGCCGGCGCGACGATGGAGGACGTCTCGACCGTCCTGTATTTCAAAGTCCTGCAGTGGGCAGGCTACTCTCGCAACCTTAAGGTTGCGGCGTTCGAGCGCATGGTCGAAAAAGATGGCCGTATGCAAGAATTGGAGGAGAGCGTGCGCCGCGCTCTGAAAGGCGCAGATTGGTCACGAGTTCAGAACAACCCGCTCGCCATCGATGGTCTCATCCCAAAGATTGCGCACGAGATGTATCCGGCGCTGTTCCCGGAACCCAAGTCCTTCTCCTCCAGCACTGAGGGGTTTTACGAGTTTGAAGATCAGCGCGTCCAAGCGATGATCGACATCGTTCGCGAGAAAAGCGGCAAAGAGAACATCATTTTCGTGGTCGATGAAGTCGGCCAGTATGTGGCGTCGCGAGACAACCTCATCCTCAATCTCGACGGGCTTGCAAAAAATCTGAAGCGGCTGGGAGACGGCAAAGTCTGGATCATCTCGACTGCACAACAAACGCTTACGGAGGACGATCCCCGCGCGACCCTCAATTCCGACAAGCTGTTCAAATTGAAGGATCGCTTTCCGATCCAGATTGACCTTGAGTCGAATGACATCAAGGAAATTTGCTATCGGCGTCTTCTCGGAAAGTCCGCGGCCGGCGCGGTCGAACTGGGCAAGATCTTTGACACACACGGCCAAGCGTTACGCCACAACACGAAGCTTCACGACGCGAGATACTACGACGCCGATTTCAGCCGTGAAAGCTTCATCAATCTCTATCCCTTCCTGCCGGCTCATTTTGATATCCTCCTCCATCTGCTCGGCGCGCTTGCGAAATCAACAGGCGGCATTGGCCTACGATCTGCGATCAAGGTCATCCAAGATGTTCTCAAGGGCGAAGGCGGCTCGAAGCCAATGGCCGACCAGCCAGTCGGCTGGCTCGCCACGACTGTTACCCTGTATAACGATCTGGAGAAGGATATCAGGCGTGCCTTCCCTTCGATCTTCCAATCAGTTGGTAAAGTGCAGATCGAATATTTTGGCAGTGAACTCCACCAAGAGGTGGCAAAAACCATCGCCATTCTTCAGATTCTCGGTAACCTGCCGGTGACCGCCCAAAATGTTGCGGCCCTGATGCAACCTGGCGTAACGGCACCCTCGCGGCTTGAGGAGGTGAAAAAAGCCGTTGAAGAGATGCTCGCCAATGTGCGTGTGCCGCTAGGTGAGAAGGATGGCAATCTGGTCTTCTTGAGTGAACGCCTGCGCGACATCGAGGAAGAGCGGGGCGGCATTGCTCTTCGGACCGTTGATCTCAAAAGTATCTTCGCATCGAACTTGCGCGAAGTGTTCGACCCGCTGCCGCGCTATACGCTGCACGGGTCGATGGCTGTTGCCACAGGCGTGAAACTGCAATCAGGCAGTATCGCGACGAGCGTCGCGGGCGATCAGAATGCCATCCAGACCATCGTCGAATTTGTTAAGGCCGACGACTACGAAACCGCCCGAACGCGGATGCTGGACGACTCGCGCGGACGCCAGAACCGCAATGTCGTTGGCCTTGTCGCGCGAACCAACACAGACCTCGATGATCTCAATGGCGAGATCTATCGTTGTCAGCGCATTGCCGAACTTCACCGCAATGATCCGGAGCAGGAGATCAGAGATTACTGCACCGGTCAGTTGGAACGCGCTGCCAAGTTGTCGCTCCAACTTCAGAGCAAAATCAAACAGGCGCTCCAGGCCGGCTCCTTTGTCTTCCGGGGTGAAGCAACCGCCGTTGCTGCGCTGGACGCTGATCTTCTGGAGGCCGCGAAAAAGCTGCTTGGCAAGGTCGCGGCAGAGGTTTTCGACCGTTACGTAGAAGCCCCGGTTCGTGTGCCGACGGACAATGCGGAGAAGTTCCTTAAAGTCGCCAATCCCGCCGCTCTTGCAAGCACGCTCGACCCCTTGAGCTTGGTCCAGACGGTTGCCGGTAAAGCAAGCTTCCGGACGGATCACCGTGCGATGATCAGCATCCGCGATTACATTGATCGTCATGGCAGCGCCAACGGCAAGCGATTGTTGGATGACTTCTCCAACGATCCGTTCGGCTGGTCACCAGACACCACACGATACATTCTGGCCGCTATGCTGATGGCGGGGGAAATCAAGCTGACCGTTTCGGGCCGGGAAGTCACCGCGGCAGGTGCCCAGGCGATCGAGGCGCTCAAGACAAATAACAGCTTCCGCCAAGTGGGCGTTTCTCTTCGTCATGAACGGCCCTCGAACGAGACACTCAGCCGAGCAGCGCAGCGATTGACGGATCTCCTTGGCGACATCGTCATCCCGCTGGAGCAAGAGATCAGCAAAGCGACAGCCAAACACTTCACACAGTTGCAGTTGGAATATGGGACGTTGTCCGAGAGGTTGAGCCGTCTGGGGCTGGGCGGTAGCGAACGCGTCAAAGGCATGAATCAGGAGATCGCCGACATCCTGTTTACCGACGCCTCCGATGCTCCGCAGCGGCTCGGCGCCGAAGAGTCGTCGATTTACACCAATCTGAAGTGGGCGCGCGAGGTCAAGCGCGCGCTCGACAATGGTCTGGAAACAACGCTGAGCGAACTCCAGGATCACTGCCGCGAAATCATCCAACTGCCGAACACAGGAGTACCGGGCGACCTTCGTCGGGATTCGGAAGACGCTCTGAAAACCGTGACGGATTGGATCGCCACGGATGAGTTCTATCGTCATGCGGCCGATTTCAGCACACAGCTAACAGAAACCAAGGCGCGTGTGAGAGATGCCGTTGCCATATTGGCGGACCAGCAAAAGCAGCGACTGAAGGATGGCCTGGAGGATTTGCAGCGTGTTCCCGAATGGAGCGAGCTCACGCAGGAAGAGCGGAGCAACGTCGCTGCTCGGCTTGATGCCTTGGAGATCAGCGTCGTCCACAATCTAACAGGACTAAAGCGGCTTCTGACACGGGACTACGACATCAATAGCACGGTTGACGACCTGCGCCGCTTCATTCAGCGCCAGGGACAAGAGCGCATCCTGCAGCGCGTTGAAGCGAAACCGAAGGGGATGGAGGACGGCGGCCCCAAGAAGCGGACCGAAGCAGTCGCGCTGCCGGCAAAGCTGACGACCCTTGCCGATCTGGAAATGCTCATTCTGCGCTTGAACGAGCTTCGCGGTCAGTTCTCAACCTATCAGGATGTCGAGCTCTCGCTCAACATTGAGGGAGAGAAATAGCCATGGCTTTCGATCAGGCAACACGCGGCCGTTTGCAGCGATTTGTGAATGAGGCCCGCAAGGCGCTTGAAGAGGAATTTACGCGCCAACTACAGCTCGACTATGGGCTCGATCCCGCATCTGGCACCGTGACGCCAATCGAAAATCTGCGCCACCTCAACGACACGCAGAGGGAAACGGCGCGTATCCTGCGTGACACGCTGGCACATTATTGCGCAAGTCCAGGGACAAGTGCCGCTTCCGGCCTCGACCGCATCGTGCGGGAACAGGCCTTCACGGTTCTGAATCGACTCGCAGCCTTGCGCATGGCGGAAGCACGCGGGCTGTTGATCGAATCTGTCGGCAACGGATACCAGGCAAAGGGCTTTCAGCTTTACGTCCGGCTGGCGGGAGCTGGCCTTGGCGAAACCGGAGACGCCTATCGCACCTATCTTCTCAGTGTGTTCGATGAGCTATCGCAGGATCTTCCGGCTCTTTTTGATCGCTACTCGCCGCAAGGGCGTCTGTTCCCGCGCGAAGCAGCGCTTGTGCAGGTTCTGTCTCTGATCAATCACGGCGAAATCGATCCGCTCTGGGCTGAGGATGAGACGATCGGCTGGATCTACCAGTACTTCAACTCCAAGGAAGAGCGCAAAGCCATGCGCGACGCCTCGCAGGCGCCGCGCAACAGCCGAGAGCTGGCGGTGCGAAACCAGTTTTTCACGCCGCGCTATGTGGTGGAGTTCCTGGTCGACAACACGCTGGGGCGGCTCTGGTTCAACTGGACAGGGGGGCAGACTGGTCTGCGTGACCGTTGCCAATATCTGCTGGTGAAACCGGACGAACACCCTGAAGCGGCAAAAAGGCTGCGCGACCCGCGCACAATCAAGCTGCTCGACCCCGCCTGCGGTTCGATGCATTTCGGCCTCTATGCCTTCGACCTATTCGAGGAGATCTATCGCGAGGCCTGGGATTGGGAGCAGACCCATGGCCCCGCAGCACTCGATCGAGAAACCGGCGGCAGCCCCGATCTGAAACCTCTGACGGAAACATACGCCGACCAAGATGCGCTGCTTCGCGACGTGCCGCGTCTGATCATCGAGCACAACATCTATGGCGTCGATATTGACCCACGGGCGGCGCAGATTGCCTCGCTCGCCCTGTGGCTCAGGGCGCAGCGCGCTTGGCATGAAGCGGGGGTAAGGGCCAAGGACCGACCGCAAGTGGGCCAGGGTCAGGTGGTGGCGGCCGTGGCGCCGCCGGCCGAGGTGGATCTGCGAAAACGGTTTATGGAGGATCTCGACCCGCTGGATGCCGAGCTTTTCGAGCAGACGCTGTTTATGCTCAAGGGCCTACCTGAGCTTGGAGTGCTCCTCCAGGTGGAGAGGGAGTTGCCTGCACTCATCCGTAAGGTGTTTGGCGAGCACGGAGATTTGTTTCGCGCCGAAGACATGGCGCAATGGCAAAAAGCCGAGACGCGGCTGCGAACGGCGCTGACGGATTATGCCCGCGCCGCGCGTTCTACCTACCAGGGACGCCTGTTTGCCGAGGACGCGCTTCAAGGTCTGCGGATGATCGACCACTGCCGCGAGGTGTTTGACGTGGTGGTGATGAACCCGCCTTTTGGAGCGCTTGCAGTTGAAACGAAACAGACGTTGGTGAACCACTACCCCAAGAGCAAGAATGATCTCCTAGCGATATTTGTCGAACGCGGCCTCGCTTTGGCCCGCGGCGGCGGGCGCCTAGGTGCAATTACCTCTCGAACGTGCTTCTTTTTATCGAGTTTTGAGAAATGGCGTCAAGATATTGTGCTGGGCGTGGCGCGTCCCGACGTCATGGCTGATCTTGGCTATGGCGTTATGGACGACGCTATGGTTGAAGCCGCCGCCTATGCCTTGGAGAAAGCTTCATGACGATTTTCTTGCGCCATTTGGCTGACAAGACCAAGGCCGAAGCGCTCTTGGCAAGTTGTCTAGCGTTCCGGACCGGTGCTGGCGACCCGAGGTTATTTCAAGCACAGCCAGACTCGTTTCTGAATGTGCCAGGGGCCCCGTTTGCTTACTGGGTAAGCAAACACACGCTGGGACTATTTCATTCGCACGAGGCATTTGAATATAACGGACGGGCCACTCGTGTCGGCATGCAGACGTCCGATGATTTTCGATTTGTGAGGGTGAAGTGGGAGCCAAGTCAAAAATCGAAGCGATGGTACCCTTTCGCTAAAGGCGGCAGTCGCTCTACTTTCTACTCCGACATTGTCGCGATGGTGAATTGGTTTGAGGATGGGCAGGAAATCAAGGCTTGGGCAGATCCTTTATACGGCAACTCAGGCTGGTCAAGGATCATCAAGAGCACCGATTTTTACTTTAGGCCAGGATTAACTTGGCCTTTGAGGGGCGTCCGTTTTTCATCTCAAGCTGTGCCAAGCGGCTGCGCGTTCAGTGTCGCAGGGAAGATGGCGTTCACTAGTGCAGATGACCTCACATTTTGGCTGGCTCTCTTCAACAGTGCTGCATTTGACTATCTAATTCGTATCTTTGCCGGCAAAGTGGGCGGTGTGCAATATGAGGTGGGGTTGGTGGCCCGAATTCCGGTCATCAATCCAGGGGAGCGCGATGCCCGCAAATTGTCCGAGTTGGCGCGACACGGTTGGTCGCTCAGACGGGCTCTTTACTCGACAGATGAAACGTCGCAGGCGTTTGCTCTCCCGGCCGCATTGGGGGATAAGTTCGGCACGCAGGACGCTGCGTCACTTGAGGCTGAATTGGCTCGTGTTCAGGCCAAAATCGATGAAATTACGTTCGATCTTTACGGATTTAGCGAAACAGATCGGAACGCTGCGTTACAGACGGACGATCTCGTTGACAAAGATTCAGGCGAAGAAACCGAGGGCGAAGACGAGGACCGTGGTCAACCAATGGATCACACGGACGCGCTTCTCAGCTGGGCCGTCGGCGTCGCCTACGGCCGCTTCGACTGGCGTCTCGCAACAGGTGAGCGCGAAGTACCACCAGAGCCTGACCCATTCGATCCGATTCTGGAGAAAAGCCCCGGCATGCTGCCCGACGGTGCCGAACCGTTCCATGACCATAGCGGCATTCTGGTCGATGATCAGGGCCACCCGCATGATCTGGCGCGGCTGATCGAAGAAGTCCTGACCCGCGTTGAGACAGATGTACCGGGAGACGTGCGCCGCTGGCTTCAGCGCGATTTCTTCTCTCTGCATCTTAAGCAATACAGCAAGAGCCGCCGTAAGGCGCCGATCTATTGGCCGCTCTCGACCACGTTGGGCAGCTATACGCTGTGGCTCTATTACCCCAGCCTGACCAGTCAGACGCTCTACACTGCCGTCAACGATTTCGTGGAGCCGAAACTGAAGCAAGTCAGCCGCGATATCGCAATGCTGCGCGACAAGGGCGCCTCCCGCACCCGCGACGACGAAAAGGCGTTCGAGGCGCTTCAGACGCTAGAGCTGGAGCTGATTGAGCTGCACGATACGCTGCTGCGCATCGCCCCGACCTATCGCCCTAACCATGACGACGGCGTTCAGATCACGGCAGCACCCCTGTGGCCACTGTTCCGCCACAAGCCCTGGCAGAAGGTCTTGAAAGACACCTGGGCCAAGCTGGAAAAGGGCGACTATGACTGGGCGCATTTGGCCATGGTCTATTGGCCCGACCGCGTGCGCGAAAAGTGCAAGACCGATAAGTCGCTCGCCATAGCCCACGACCTGGAGGATCTGTACGAGCCAGCGCCCTCGACGGAGGGCGGCAAGAAAAAGAAGAAGAGCAGCGGGGCATGAGGCGGTATTCGAATAGCGCTACGCTGACCCCCTCCTTTGGCTTTCTGAGCGATTTTAGCGACGGATGTTTGGAAGAGATTTGAACCGATGAGCATTTCACACTTCATCAAGGAGCAAATCCTTCTGAACCGGCTTGTAAAGGCGGGATGCATGGTCGTTTACGATCCCGACCATCGATATCGCGATCTATGCCTGAGCCTGACAGGTGACCGTATTGTCGTCGTCGACGTATCAGAGGGCGGCATTGAGGCGCGCGAAGCAGCCATTTCCGCGCTGCTTGAACTTGGCAAGCCGGAACCAGCCATCGATGGTCTGCTGATCTATGTGCCAGCGCGCAAGCCGGGCACGGACGAGGCCATGCAAATGGACCCGTTTTCCATCTATTCGACCTGCGGGGCAGTTTTTCCGCAGGATGACGGCGATGAATATCTGAGCCTCTGCCTACGAGCTCGCCCGGACCACACCACCGAGATCCGCAAGGCCTTTGCAGCCGCACCCGCAGGCCCGGTATTCTCCGTTATCGATGCCATCGGCGGCGGCGCCAACTGGCCCCATCTTCGCGCTGCGTTGAGCGTGGAATCAGGCCGGGAGATCCTGACCGCGCTTCTGGTACCCAGCGACAAGCAGTCTGCTGAGCTGAACCGGCAGGAGGGCTGGTCCGACGAGGCGCGGGAGTTCCTGCGGGCGACGATATCGATGAGCGTCAAAACGCGTGGCAAGACCTGGAGCGCTTTGGCCGACGAGCTTTGGCGCTTTGTTCTGTTCAGCGAATTTGCGTTCGACCTGCCTGGTGCTATGCCAGGCGCCCTCAAGGATGTTCCACATGCACCGGTCGAGGCGCGTCCAGTCATCGATGACGTGTGTGAGCGACTGCGCAACGATCCACGTTGGCGATCGACCTATATCGATCGCGCCGAGTCCATTGAGGCAGAGCTCGATCTACCGAAGCAATGTGCTTCGATTGAGGATCTTGGTGAGCGCGACACCTTCCCATTCGAAGAGCGCACCTATTTGAGCGTCGCTATCAAAGGCATCACCACAGGCGATCTGGACGCCGCGCGCACGGTTCTGGCACGGCATAAACATTCGGTCTGGCTCGGCAAAGCCGAAAGCCAGGCACAATGGGAACTGGTGCGTTCAAGTCTCAATCTCCTCGAAGCCTGCGAGGACTACGAGCGTCAGCTTCTTGACCGCGCCCGCACGCAATCGGACCTCATCGATTTTTATGTCACGACGCTGCGTGAAGTCGATCGCCTCCAGCGAGAGTTTGAGCAGGCCGTCGGAGAGTTTATTGACCCTCAGGACATAATGCATGCGGTCATTCATCAATCTCGCCAGCGCTATCGCCGGCTGGCGGAGAAGGTGCAGACCATTTTCATGAAGCATCTCGCCACGTCTGGCTGGCCTCCGGCCGAGCGATTGGCAAACGCAGAGACGTTCGATCGGTTTGTCGGTTCGCGTCTCAAAGATTCCGGGCGCCGAGTGGCTTACATCCTGGTTGACGCGCTCCGTTATGAACTCGGCGTCGCCCTGGAAAAGATGCTGGCTGAAGACGGACCGGTCGAACTTTCTGCCGCCTTTGCGCAATTGCCCACAATCACCCCCGTCGGCATGGCCAGCCTGCTGCCAGATGCCAGGTCACAGCTGACCTTGACCACGGAAACCGGGACGCTTGTGCCGAAGCTTGGTGGCATAGCGCTCGCCAATGTGAACGCGCGAATGGATGTGCTCCGACGCAAATTAGGTGATCGCTTCAGCGAAATGACTCTGGCGGATTTTGTTCGCGGAAAATCGAAAATCCCAGCCACCGTGGATCTGTTGGTGCTGCGGTCGACGGAGATCGACAGCCAGCTTGAGAACAATCCGGAGACAACGCTCGGCCTCATCCCGTCAACGCTCAAATTTATCCGCAACGCGCTCCACAAATTGAAGAACGAGAGATTCAACGACGCCGTGATTGTCACAGACCACGGGTTCTTCCTGAACGTCCAGGCGGATCATGGCGACGTGTGCGCCAAGCCCGCAGGCAATTGGGTCGTAAATGCTCATGACCGCATGCTTCTTGGCACCGGTAACGAGGACGGTAACAATCTCGTCGTCTCGGCTGAGCGGATCGGCGTCCGCTCCGATCTTCCGCAAGTGGCGCTGCCGAGAAGCATGGCCCCTTATAGCGGTGGTCATCTTTACTTCCATGGCGGCGCATCGTTGGCCGAAGCGGTCGTTCCTGTTCTCGTTGCGCGCCTCGATTCTGGCGCGAAAGCAGCCGTTTCGCACTCTTCCGTTGAGCTGCGGTATCGTAACGGCGCGACGCGGATCACGACTCGTGTGCCAGTGATCGAGGTTGCCTTGCACTCAGATGACATGTTCTCGCGTGACGTCAGCGTAGAGATCCTGCTAGAGGCTCAGGACGCCAAGGGACAGGTTGTAGGTGAGCCCAAACCGAGCGCCGACGTTAACCCCGCCACGCGCACGATCAGTCTTTTTCCGGGTGATCGCAAGCAGATCGCCTTGGGTATGAGCCCTGAGTTTGAGGGCAAATTCACGGTCAAAGCCTTGAACCCGACAACCTTGGCCAGTTTCTTCACCCTTACCCTTGAGACGGACTACACCGTATGAGCGATCACGACCAACTCGATACGAAGCTCCTCTCGACATTCGATGGAAAGGTGGTCCGCAAAGACCTCCTGCATCGGATCAAGAAGGGAACGAACGTACCGACGTTTGTTCTTGAATTCCTTCTCGCTCGTTTCTGCGCCAGCGACAGCCAGGCGGAAATTGATGCGGGCATGGAGGCAGTGCTTGCAACACTGCAGGACAACTATGTGCGCCCTGATGAGGCGAACGCAGCGCAGTCTAAGGTCGCGACAAAGGGAACCCACCGCTTCATCGACAAGGTGCACGTGCGCTATGTCGAGAAGGAAAAACGGCACTGGGCATCTCTAGAGAACTTCAACTCCCAACGCATCGCGATCGGCGAAAAGTTCTATCGCGACAATGATCGGCTTCTGGAAGGCGGAATCTGGGCGGAGGTAACGCTCACCCATAACGACATCGAAAATGATAACTACGCTTTCTATATCGAGGATTTGCGTCCAATTCAGCTGTCGCGATTCGACTTCGCGCGCTATGCCGAGGGACGAAACGGGTTCACGCGTGACGAGTGGATCGATGTGATCATGCGCTCGGTCGGCTTGGAACCTTCAAAGCTCGATCACCGCGTTAAGATGCATTTCATTGCGCGACTGGCTGCGCTCGTGGAGCCAAACTACAACTACATCGAGCTCGGTCCCCGTGGGACGGGCAAGTCGTACTTTTTCAGCGAATTCTCGCCGTACGCTACGCTGATCTCGGGCGGTCAGGCTACAAAAGCAACGCTGTTCTATAACAACGCTCGCCGAAAAGTGGGCTTGGTGGGTTATTGGGACACGGTCGCCTTTGACGAGGTGGGCGGTATCAAAGTTCGTGACCCAGATACAATTCAGATCATGAAAGACTTTATGGCGAACGGCCGTTTTTCGCGCGGCGCAGAAGTCATTGCGGACGCGAGCTTAAGCTTCGTCGGGAACATCGACCTCTCGGTACAACAGGTTGTCAACTCAACTGAATACGACCTGTTCCAGCCATTGCCACCTGAACTCGATCTTGCCGTTATGGACCGATTTGCGGCCTATATTCCCGGCTGGGAAATGCCCAAGAACAGCAGCTCTTTCCTAACCAGCAGATATGGCTTTATCACCGACTACTTGGCTGAGGCTTTCCACTATCAGTTCAAACATACGAACAGGTACGAAGAGGTCAGCCGCCGCGTCCGTTTGGGCAAGGCAGTTGAAGGCCGTGACGAGAAGGGCATCAAGAAGACCATCTGCGCCTTCCTCAAAATACTACACCCAAACGGGCCTCCGACGGACGAGGAGTTCGATGAATATGTCGCGTACGCCGTCGAGTGCCGGCGCCGCGTGAAGGAGCAGATGAACAAGCGTAAACCGGATGACGAGTTTGCCAAAATCGATCTCTCCTATTTTGATGCGGCCAGCAAAGAAGTTGTCGTTTACTGCCCCGAGTCTAAGAATGCTGAAGCTACCCAGCAGCCCGCGCGACGCCGCTTGCGGCAGGGCGCAAATGAGGCGGTGACCGACGGCCAGATGCAGAGTTCGCCGGTGGGTGCGCCGCCTTCGCGCGAATCCAAAGATGTGCGGTCACCCGTGTCCGAAAAGGCTATCACGGAGTTGAGGGAGCAGCACTTTAGCATCCTCTACGGCGACACCGGTTATAGCTATGAATCGATTTTGGGCCCATACCTGCGCGGTGCGGAGTCGGTGGTCATAGAGGACCCTTACATCCGGATGCCGCATCAAATCCAAAACTTCGTCAGATTTTGTGAGACAGTTCTCCGCCACAGCGTTGCAAAAAAGATTACGCTCATAACCGGCTATGACGACAAGACACAGATTGCCGACGTTTCGAGCAAGCTGGAGGAGCTGAAACAAAGCCTTTTAGAGCTCGATGTTTTGCTCGAAATAACTCTCAACGCGAATCTGCATGACCGGGAAATCCGGATCGACAACGGGTGGATCATTAAAATCGGCCGCGGTCTCGATTTCTATCAGAAGCCAGGTGGGTGGTTCGAAGTGGGATCGCATGAGTTGAGCTTGCGCAAGTGCCTCGAAACGAAAGTTGATATATTTCGCGCAGGTCCGCGGGAGTGAATCCAACGTTAAACGACGAAATCCCATTCGGTTTCTATGAAACTATGAAACTTAAAGCGGGATAAGTCCTCCGCCGGTGGATCTCAAATTCGCACCAGCTCAATGAGCTTTGTGTCGAGAAATGGACAAATAGAAGTTCAGCCCCGACAACCTACGCCCTCGGTTGCTCACCATCATAGGATCCGCTCACTACCCAGATAAAGCTTTGAACATCGATGTTGTCGCGCGGTTGCAGGTCCGCAAGGTTCGATTTCACTGTGTCTGTAAGAGCCAGAAGACTTTCGTAGACGCGAACATCCAATTCTGGCCGGTAAACGTTCGCGAAACGGTGGCCTACCCGTTCGGCGAAATCTTTAGTTGCTTCAGGCTTAAGGAACATATGTTCAGACGGCTTCCAGAGGAACGGAAGGTATGTGACGATTGTCCACTTGTTTGCCTGAAACGGCGATAGGATCCGGTCTAGCTCCCTTAGCGATGCCGTTCTATCTCCTTCAGCGAAGCTTGAGGCAGCTTGAATGAAATTCTTCGCTTCATTGCTCCGAAGGACGTCTTGAACTCGCGCCTGCTCGATCGAAAACAACATGTTTGTGGTGCGGAACGCTGAAAGGACGGTTTCGGGGTCAGCGTCCCCTACCAAGGCCTTCTGGAGCGAGCTGGTCTTTTCTAAGCTCAGCTTGGCCTTGATCTTGTAAGGTCGCTCGCTGAACGCATTGCTATGAAAGCCGCCTGGATAGTAATGCAGAAAAAGTTTCTTCGCGCCGTCCATTCCGACGTATCGGCCCACGGCTTCACCGACGCTTTGAAGCAACACTCTCCATGCTGTGTCAGCGTCAGCTTCCTCAGAAACTCTTTTTCTGTCTGCTAGCCCGAAAAATCGACCGTCTCGCTCGACCAGGTCGAAAGTCACCTTTCCGATTTTTTCGGATCGGATAGTCCTAGGTGATGCCATGTGCTGCTCGTCACTTCCGCGTCGCTTGCTTCAGCATTTTACGGGACGCAGAATACCACCTTTGCGCCCCGCCATGCGCTCGGCGCAATTATATGTTGTCGCGAAGATGCAGGAAAGCTCACTCGCGGAATTTTTAATCAAGGCTGATGAGAGCCTGATGCCCAACGCCCAGGCCGCGGTTTGGGTAGCTTGAGTCTGAGCTATGTTTAATACAGTAGCCCTGGATATTCACTAATGATTGAAAACGACCCGTCTGGCCGTAAGGTTGTGAGATCCAACCGATTCGCCTTCATGCCGCCAGAGGTTCTCAATGTCAGCCGATCCATACGAATTAGCAGAAGCCGCTCAAAAGAGCCCCAGGCTTCAGAAGGTCGGAGGAAAAAACGGGATCAGAGGCCAGTTTTTTGTACCGGCCTACCAGCGCGGTTACCGTTGGGGAAGGCACGAAGTTGATGCACTTCTGAGCGACATCTACGCGGACGGTAGCCGCTCGCCGACGGACAACTATTGCCTTCAGCCCATTGTTGTCAAACAGCGAACGGTCGAAGGAGAGTACGAGCTGATCGACGGCCAGCAACGCCTCACCACACTCTATCTTATCTACCGGTATCTGAATTCCGAAGTTGGCGTGGAGTCCGATCGGCGGTTCTCCCTCACGTATGGTAAGCGGTCAGCCGATAACGTCAGGCTTGAAGTTCCAGGGCATGAGCGCTTCGATTTCGGATGCTGGCCAGCCTTGAGCAATGCGGGTCAAGGTCTGCGAGAGCCAGTCGAGCGGATCGACGCCATTCATTTTGGCCGTTTGCAATAAGGTGGCCACCGTCGCCCAGGTTCGTCCACCGCCCTCGCTGCCGGCGAATAGACTGTTCTTTCTCGTAATCGTTTGGGGCCTGATCGCCCGTTCGACGATGTTGGAGTCGATCTCGATGCGACCGTCCGTGAGAAAGCATTCCAGCGCCTCTCGCCGGGTGAGCGCATAGCGGATCGCCTCGGCGGTTTTGGATTTTCCCGAGACCTTGCCAAGCTCCTTTTCCCAGAGCTCGAAGAGGCTGGCGACGATGGCCGCGGATTCTTCCTGGCGTCGCGCCGCGCGGCTCTCGGCATTCTTGCCGCGGACTTTGTCCTCGAGCTTCCACAACTCGGTCATGGCGACGATCGATTCCGTTGCGGCCTGAGAGACCCCACTGATGTGCAGATCGTAAAATTTGCGCCGCAGATGCGCCCAGCAGCCTGCGAGCTGGATGGTTTCATTGCTGCCGGCTTTGACCCGCGTCTTGGCCAGGCTGGTATAGGCCGAGTAGCCGTCCACCTGCAGGATGCCGCTGAATCCGGCGAGATGACGCGCCACGCAATCGGCGCCCCGGCTGTCCTCAAAGCGATAGGCAACCATCGGCGGGCTGGTTCCGCCATAGGGTCGATCATCGCGTGCGTAGGCCCACAGCCAGGCCTTGGTGGTTTTCCCGGAACCGGGGGCAAGGGTGGGTAAGGTCGTCTCGTCGGCGAAGACCCTTTCGCCCTCCTTGACCCTCTCCAGGATATAATCGGCGACCATCTGCAATTCGAAGCCCAGATGCCCCATCCACTGCGCCATCAACGACCGGCTGACCTCGACGCCATCGCGCAGGTAGATCGCCTCCTGCCGGTAAAGCGGAAGTCCGTCGGCGTATTTCGACACGGCGATATAGGCGAGCAGCCGCTCCGTCGGCAGGCCGCTTTCGATAAGGTGTGCCGGCGCCAGGGCCTGAACTACACCATCGCGGCCCCGGAAAGCGTATTTGGGGCGGCGCGTCACGATCACCCGGAACTTCGGTGGCACCACGTCCAGCCGCTCGGAGCGATCCTCGCCGATCAGAACCTTTTCCAGGCCCGCGCAGTCAGCCGGAATTTCCGGCTCGATAACCTCCTCGATGCGTTCGAGGTGGGCGGCAAAACCCTTGCGCGGACGCGGCGCACGCTTCGGCTTGTCCCCGGCCGCGCGGTCGAGTTCGCTCTGGATTGCCGAAAAACCGGTTTCAACCTCCTCGAAAGCAAAGGCCACCTGTTCGTCATTGACGGCCAGGCGCAGCCGCTCGGATCGCTTGCCATGTTGCGTGCGCTGCAAAACTTTCAGGATCGCCGTGAGGTTGGCGATCCGCTCGTAGGCGCTCTTTTCGACGGCCTTCAGCCGCTCGACCTCTGCCGCCGCGGCTGCAAGTCGAGCCTCGTTCGCAGCTCGCTCCTCGGCCATTGCGAGGATCATCGCTTTCAGCGCATCGACGTCGTCAGGAAGATCGGAAACAGGCAAAACCATGGGAGGCAATAGAGCACAAGAACAGCCACTTTCCCAATCATTACAGCCACATGATTCATCTTGCCGCAGGCTGGTTCAGCCCGTTAACAACGGCCGCCTGATCTTGGCCGGCCGGATCTTTTTCCAATCCAGCCCAGCCAGAAGCGCCATCAGTTGCGAATGGTCCAGGCGCATCCTGGCGGCCGATATGCCCGGCCAGCAAAAACCTTGCTCTTCCAGGGTTTTCGAATAGAGGCAGACGCCTGAGCCGTCCCACCAGACAATGCGAACACGGTCCGCCCGCTTCGACCGGAACACGTAAAGCGAGCCATTGAATGGGTCGAGACCGCCATCTCGGACCAGCGCCATCAAAGACGCGGCGCCCTTGCGGAAGTCGACCGGCTGGCACGACACGTAAACCACCACACCGGAAGCGATCATGCCGTGCGGACCACCCGGAGAATCTTGGTCAGGTGGTCGGCATCAACATTGCCGCCGACGCGCACCACGATATCGCCCACGACGATTTCCACCATCGAACCGCCCATCGCGTCAAAGCGCGTGAACTTGACTGGCGCGTTCGATCCCTCCGTCAATGGCGTTGCCATTCCCGACGAAAGCGCCTTACGACGCCACGCATAGAGCTGCGACGGGTCCAATCCCTGGGACCGCGCAATCGCCGACACATTGGCGCCCGGCGAGAGCGCCTCGGCGACAAGCTGTGCCTTCTCTTCGTCCGACCAATGACGTGGCTTGCGTCGAGACTGCACCGGCTCCGCCGTCAGGACCTCGAATGTTCGATGATGATTCACACTGTCGCTCATAGGTTTCTCCGCATGACTCATGCTAGAGAATGACCGTTCAGCGGCCCTAAAGATACGTGGGGTGACCTACCCGCTTACCACGTATGAAACACGACCCGCCAGTCAAGAGTATCTGCAGCGTCTCGATGCTGAACGCATGAATGACAACATCGATTTCTACCACATGCACGGTGCTTACGAGTGCATTAAGGACTGGTTCTCTGAGATGGCGGATCGCTCAGGTACGCCCTCCAAACTTGTAGCGTTCAAGGTGCTCGACTACCTCGAGAACCTAGTCTACGTCATCTGGTACGAGCCCGATAACATCGATGCGACTACACTCTTCATTCGCCTCAACGTCGGTCGCATTCCCCTTACCAATGCTGAACTAGTCAAGGCGCTGTTGCTTTCAACGGACGCTGATGCAAACAATTTCCATCGACGCGTAGAAATCGGATCGCAATGGGATGCTATTGAACAGCGACTTTGACCTGCCACTGAACTTTCATCCAGCGGCGATTAGAGCCTCGGCGGTTTTCATTACGCCACTTGGCGCGGTGGGAGCAACCGGCGGAAACGCGTAGCCTTCATCTTGCACAGCGTTGAAGC